>Ga0233386_1000014_pt1 | contig 130706 bp, 100 predicted proteins | sample ElkDunMinimDraft_17_FD_191544 | JGI IMG/M metagenome (GOLD analysis project Ga0233386, IMG submission 191544) | Fecal eukaryotic communites from dung pellets of Tule Elk in California, USA - Elk Dung G4 | ecosystem: Host-associated > Mammals > Digestive system > Large intestine > Fecal...
TGCCAGCGACTTGTCATTGCGAACCCTGCAAGGGTGAAGCAATCTACTTGCTAACAAAACTTGTTTTGGATTACTTCGCTACGCTCGTAATGACAAAAAACCAAGATGGCCGCGTCGTCTTAAAAGACTCCTCGCCATGACAAGCCGTACTGTTTCGCGATGACAATTCATACTGTATTTGCTAGTGACAAATTGTTTAATAGAATGCTTCTTTTATAAGAACGCTCCCCCAAAAAAAACATCTATTCTAAAACACAAATTTTCTTTTTTTACTTTCATCAACAATGTGCTAAACACATCCATTCACATTTTAAAATTCAAATTACAGAACCTTTAATACCAGCAAAAAACAAGGGTAAAATTTCTCTTGTTTTGTTTTTTATGCCTTTGATATATTCAACAAAAAAAATGAGGTAAAATATGAATATTCTTCCAAGAAACGGAATCTTTGAAAAAACAAGTTTGCCCTATAAATTAGAGGAACTCTTGCCAGTGATTTCAAAAGAAACTTTGCAATACCATTATGGAAAGCATTTAGAAACTTATCTAAATAATTTAAATGCTCTACTTGGTGATGGCGAATTCAAAAATGAAAGTCTTGAAACTATTGTTCAAAATTCTAACGGAGCATTGTTCAATAATGCAAGCCAAGTTTTAAATCACGTTCTTTATTTTACACAGTTTCAAAAACCTAGTGCAGAGAATAAGCCTCAAGGCTATTTAAAAAAAGCCATTGAAAAGAAATTTAATTCTTTTGAAAATTTCAAAAATATTTTTGAAAAACAAGGAATTTCACTATTTGGAAGCGGATGGGTTTGGCTATCTTCTGATGATTCTGGTAATCTGATTATTTCTCAAGAAGAAAATGCAAAAAATCCTATTACCAAGAACCTGAATCCAATTCTTACTTTTGATGTTTGGGAACACGCTTATTACATTGATTTTCGAAATAATCGAGCGGAACATCTTAAAAGTTTATGGCAAATTATCAACTGGGATTTACTTGAACTTCGCTATACTGAAAAGCATCGATATCATTTTTAAATTTTACCAACTCTAATTTTCACGAGCCAATAAAGCAAAGAGAAATTTTTCAAAAAAAAAAACTCCTCGCATACTAAAATTATACGAGGAGTTTACTGATATTGTTTAAACTTTTAAAATCCGAGAAATACCAAGAACTTGCAACGACCGAGTACTAATAGATACGCGAGAAGCAAAGTGACGAAGTATTTCGAAGTATTTTATCCTTGAACCGCGTCGGACATACTGAAAATAGGCATGTACATAGCGATAAGAATAAAACCAACACCACCGCCAAGGAACACCATAATCAAAGGTTCCATCATGGAAGTCAATGCATCAATAGCAGCATCTACTTCTTCATCGTAGAAGTCAGCTACTTTCAAAAGCATGCCACCTAAGTTACCTGTTTTTTCACCAACACCCACCATTTGAATAACCATCGGTGGGAAAATTTTAGCTTCTTTCATTGGTTCAGCGATTGGTTTACCACCTGCTATTGATTGCGAAATTTTAAGAATTGCACGTTCAACAGCCATATTACCTGCTGTACGAGCCGTGACCCCTAAAGCATCAATAACAGAAACACCAGCATTCAAAAGAGTTCCAAGTGTACGACCAAAACGAGCCACAGCACTCTTTGTCTGCAAGTCACCAAGTTTAGGAACTCGCAAAAGAATTGTATCGAATTGTAAGCGCAAATGAGGAACTTTTAAAATCGTTCGAATGATAATAATAATTGCTATTACTCCAACAACCCAAAATGCCGCATAATCCACAAGCAAGTTAGAAAGGTTCATCACCACCTGTGTCGGGCCAGGAAGTTCACCACCTACTTCTTGGAACATATTGGCAAATGTCGGCACCACAAATGTCAAAAGAGCAACCATCACGATAACAGCAACAATAACAACCATCACCGGGTAAGTCATTGCTTTTTTCACTTTACGCACAACGCGTTGGTTGGCTTCTTGATAATCCGCCAAACGAGCCAAAATACCTTCAAGAATACCACCCGCTTCACCAGCGGCCACCATGTTGCAATACAATTTATCGAAAACTTTCGGGTGTTGTGACATTGCATCTGCCAAAGTAGAACCACCATTAATTGAAGCAGCTACTTTGTGCACAACTTCTCGCATTGCCGGGTTTTCCATTTGTTCTTCAAGAATGTTCAAACACTGAAGCATTGGAAGCCCAGCTGAAGTCATTGCAGAGAACATACGAGTAAAACGGGAAATATCTACAGACTTAATACCAGAACCGATGTTGATTTTAATATCCATCGGTTTCTTTTTAACAGACTGTACAATAAGGCGCTTACGCCTAAGCAAACCTTCAGCTTCATCTTTACTTCCGGCTTCTAGTTCGCCTTCAAAAACGTTCCCTTGCGCATTCTGCGCCTTGTACAAAAATACAGCCATTTGCTATAAGCCCTTTTCCATAAGAAGTTTTTCTAGCTGATCTGGGTTTGGAGATTTTGCAATACCATCAAACCTATCTACTTTGCGTTCTGCAATCAATTCACAAAGACGCATATTCATAGTATTCATACCAAACTTTTGACCAATTTCAATCATCGATTCAATCTGGTGAACCTTGTCATCACGAATCAATGCTCGAATACCAGGCGTACAGTTCATCACTTCATAGCACATTACACGGCCACCGCCAATTTTAGGAAGCAAGGTCTGGCAAATTACACCCTGCAAAACAAAGGAAAGCTGTGTACGAATTGTCTGTTGTTCACCTTTAGGGAACGCATCCACAATACGGTTCACGGTTTGTACCGCAGAGTTAGTATGAAGTGTTGCAAAAGTCAAGTGACCAGTTTCTGCAATAGTTAATGCAGCACGAATTGTTTCTAAGTCACGCATTTCGCCAATAAGCACAACATCAGGGTCTTGACGAAGAGCCATTTTCAACGCTTGAGAGAAACTCATTGTGTCGCTCCCCACTTCACGCTGGTTAATCATACACCCCTGGTGTTTATGCAAGAATTCAATTGGGTCTTCTACCGTAAGAATATGATCATGGCGTTCTTTATTGATTTTATCAATCATAGCCGCAAGTGTTGTGGACTTACCAGAACCAGTTGCTCCAGTTACAAGCACAAGCCCAGACGGACGAGTGGTAAATTCACCCATGATAGAAGGCAAGCCAAGATCTTTAAACGTTTTAATTTCAAGCGGAATGATACGCAAAGCGATAGCTACACAACCACGTTGTAAGTAAGCGTTTGCACGGAAACGCGCCAAATTGGCAATACCAAACGAAAAATCGCATTCCTTAGTCTGTTCAAATGCTTTTTTCTGCATTTCATTCATAAGACTATATGTCATGCGCATAGTTTCATCTGGTTTTAATTTGTCGGTACCGATAGGGGTTAAACGACCAGAAAGACGAATCAAGGGAGGGGAGCCAGCAGTAATGTGCAAGTCTGAAGCTCCACGCTTCACCATTTCAGAGAGTAATTCTTGTATATTGTAAGCCATAGTGAGAATATATTATTTTTTAAGGAAATGGTTTCTAAAAAATTTACTCTTATCCTATTTCTTTTTGCTTTTTTGTGCATTTCCTGTGATGTTTTGCAAAAAAGCCCTCGTTCTGTTCCCAATTTAAAGGGAATTTCTGTTAAAGGAGAAGATTTTTCCTTTGAATTTAATCAGTGTCGTTCTACAATAATAGCCTTTGGAGCTTCTTTTTGCCCTCCATGTAAAGTAGACCACGAAATATTTACCCAGATTTATGATTCTTTGAAAAGCGATAGCCTTTGCGTTCTCTATGTAAATGCAGATGAAGATTTAAAAACTATGCAAAATTATGTAAAAAAAATGGGAATCCCCTACCCTTCTTTGCACTGGAATTACGAATTAATGAATAATTTGGGAAACCCCAACCTTTTACCCACTTACTTTATCGCTAACCAAAACGGAAATATCAAAATTTACGCCAAAGGAATGCTTAGTAAATCAGGGATAACAAAACTTAGGCAATATCTCCAGGGAACAAAATAACTTCACGTATGTCTTTTTTCGAAAGGGCTAACATCACTAACCTATCAAACCCTAAAGCCACTCCGGAACATTCAGGTAAACCATGCTCTAATGCTTCTAAAAAACGCCTGTCTTCTTTAGGTAATTCTTTTCCCATTTTTTTCCGCAAAGCTAAATCTTCTTTAAAGCGTTCTGCTTGTTCTGTTGCATTTGTCAATTCGCAATAACCATTGCAAAGCTCCATACCGCCTAAATAGAGTTCAAATCTATCAGCATACATTTTCCCATCAGAAGCTGTATGAATTTTAGCTAAAGCTGCTTGAGAGGCTGGGTAATCATAAATAAATTCCCCGTTTTCTTTATCAAGAGCTTGTTCTACAATACAGGCCATTACATAATCACGCCATTCTTCGATATTGAATACATCTGTTTCAAATAAAGGGATTCCATGCTTTTTACAACATTCTTCCCAATGAAGCGGATTTTCATCAAATGCATCTATTCCCGCATATTCTAAAAAAGCATCTGCATAGCGAGTCCTTTTTGCTTTTACAGACAAATTAAGAATTTCCGAACAAAAAGATTCTACTTCTTCCATGAGGGTTTCCATAGACATGCCTACGCGATACCATTCAATCATGGTAAATTCAGGATTGTGTTTTGCCCCGGACTCATCTGTCCGAAAAGAACGAGCAATAGAATAAACATCTCCAAAACCAGCAGCCAAAAGACGTTTTAAATGAAATTCCGGACTAGTCATCAAATAAAATTTTGGAGAACTTGTCGTTGAAAAATAGTCTAAATTAGGGTCGGTTCCACATGCAAGAGAAAGTACTGGCGTTTCTACCTCTAAAACCTCGCGCTTTGCAAAAAAAATCCGAACGCGAGAAAGTAAATCTAGACGCTGTTTCCAAGTATTTCTGTCACATGTTGGGGCAAAACTCATGTTTTCCAAATTTTCCATTTTCCTAAGTCCGTCATTTAAACTTTAATTCAATTTTAAAAAAATCTTTGCCCTTTAAAAGGATATTCATACAGATATTCCTTTTCTCAATATAATTCCTTATCATATTTTGCTATTTTTTGTCATAGATTTATTGATTTTAATTTTATTGAAAGAGAAGGCTTTATGTCAGAAATTCAAAAACCGGTCCGCGTTCGTTTTGCTCCAAGTCCTACAGGGTACCTCCATGTTGGTGGTGCTCGCACTGCTATTTACAATTACTTTTTTGCAAAAGCAACTGGTGGTACTTTTTACTTACGCATAGAAGACACCGATAGAAAACGCTATAACGAAGAAGCTCTCAAAGATTTAATGCGCGATTTAAAATGGCTTGGTCTTCAATGGGATGAAGGGCCTGGTGTTGAAAAGGATTGTGGCCCATATTTTCAAAGTGAACGTTTAGATATTTACCATAGAGAAATCAAGAAATTGCTGGATTCTGGCGATGCTTATTATTGTTTTTGCACCGAAGAACGTTTAAACCAAGTCCGAGCAGAGCAAGAAAAGAGCGGGACTTCTATCACTGGTTATGACAGACATTGTCGTAATATTTCAAGAGAAGAAGCCGAAGCAAGAATTGCGGCTGGAGAAAAAGCTGTTATTCGTTTGAAAGTGCCAGAACAAGGGATTACTTCTTTTGATGATAAAATCCGTGGTCATATTGAATACCAGAATGAATTGTTAGATGATTTAGTTTTAATTAAGAGAGATGGGTTCCCTACATACCATTTTGCAAGTGTTGTTGATGATCATTTAATGGGAACAACTCACGTATTACGTGGTGATGAATGGATTAGTTCTACTCCAAAACATATGCTACTTTATAAAGCTTTTGGGTGGGAGCCTCCTGTATGGTGTCATTTGCCTGTTATTCTTGCTGCCGGTGGTGGAAAACTTTCTAAGAGAAAAGGTGCGGCTTCTGTTGGTGACTTCAGGGACTTAGGCTACCTTCCAGAAACTTTGGTAAACTTCCTTGCGTTACTTGGCTGGAACCCAGGAGATGATCGCGAAATTATGAGCGTTCAAGAAATGATTGATTCTTTTACGCTAGAACGTATTAACCCAAAAGCAGTTGCATTCGATGAAAAGAAACTCCAATGGATGAACGGCCAACACATTCACCTTTGTGACGATTCTTTTTTGGTTCAAGTTTTAAAAGAAGGATTGCAAGCTAAAGGCATTGATTTTTCTGCATCATCAGAAGAACGTTTGCTTGAAATTGTGAAATTATTAAAGCCAAGAACACATTTTTTACAAGACTTGTCAGAAATGGCAAATTACTTTTTCAAAGAACCAGAATCCTTTGATGAAAAAGGCCAAAGAAAGCATTGGGGAGAAGGCTCTAGAAAAATTGCTTCTGCTGTTTGCGATGCAATGCGTTCTGTAGAAAATTTCACAACTCCAGAAATTGAAAAAGCTTTTTTGGATTTAGCTAATACTCGCCAATGTAAACTTGGTGAATTAGTTGGTGCCGTTCGACTGGCTGTTTCTGGTGTTACTGCAGGGCCTGGTCTCTGGGAATTATTTGAAGTCATTGGAAAAGAAACTGTTATACAGCGTATTGAAAAAGCATTACCTTTAATGCAAGAATAAATATGAAATCAAAGTTTCCGTTTCGCATTACTGAAGAACATCTATTTTGCAGACATTGTTGCAATCTGCAACTGCATGGTATTTATGCAAAGGAAACTTATTCTGTTCGTGGTGGGCTTTTACCTAAAATTCCATTACTTTGTATTTGTGATTCTTGTCAAACTTATCACATTGCATTTTCTCAAGAATTCGCTTTTGCGGTGCAAGATTCATCAAATCAAGAATACGCCAAAATCCCTGGCAAAAATAGGCTAGCTATTGGGAATTGGGTTTACATTAAAGGCAGGCCGCGCCCAGGTATTATCAAAAGATTGTTTTCTGACCAACAAAATCAAAAATCATTATCTATTGATTACGGCAACAACGAAACAGAGCAAGTGCAACTTTCTGACACCGATACTTCACTTAATGAAACAGCTCCAAAAGGTTATAGATTATTACCAGCACAGAGCGGAGAAACTTTAATCGGAGACTATGTTTACCATGTTATCCGGGATGCTTTTGGTAAAGCAATTGGTTTAGTACACGATGGAGAAACGGACAAATTAGCTATTCAGTTAGAAGATTCAACTATTTTATTTTTAACGCTTTCTCCTGCATACCAGTCTCTACCGAACAAACGTTTAGAAGAGACTATTAAATACAAATTAAAAGATTTACCTTCTAAAATTACAGAAAACATTGTCTTTAAAGCAAAAAGTGGAATCCTTTACTTAAGTGGAACTGTAGAATCTCTTGCTGAAAGGCGCCAAGTTTTAGATTTATTGAATACAATTACTTCTATGCGAGGCATTTTCAACACTTTAGCCATCAAACCAAAAGAAAATCAGCCGGACAATATTTTAGAAGACAAACTCTGTAGAATTTTTGAAGATGCTTTACACCCCGATTTAGCCTATTACGAAATCAAGGTTAATAATAGAATTGCACAAGTTAGAATTGGTTATTATTCAGAGCAAGCAGTGCATTTTTTTGAAGAACAAATTGAACAACTTCCAGGAATCGTTGAACTTTCTCTTTTACCAGAATGCGTTATTTTACCTTCACCACAAGAACAAAAGAAAATTCAGGAACTAGAAAAAGGAATTCGTGCTGCAACCGATACTAGCAATAAAATTTATATCCGTTTAGCCAATGACAAAATTTATGTTCTAGGACGAGTCAAGACTCTTATTCAAAAACATAAAATACATTTCAGCGTCACAAATCAAGCTTTTCGGTTTTTATCTATCGCAAACCTTCTCCGTGTAACATCTTCCTAGGAGTTTAAAATGTCTGTCTCTACCTACGACAAATACAATTCTTTAAGAGACTTTCTTAAAACAGGACAACGTTCTATTGAAGATTGCGTCCTTCACATGGGGCAAAATAAACGCACCATTTACCGAGCTCTTAAAGTGTTAAGAAGCGAACCTGGATTCAGAACCATTCGTGGAAAAGGTGGAACTCGTTTTGCTATGGAAGATGCTTCTCTAAATGCAAAAATCAGCATCATTCAAAGTCTAGAAAACATTACAAAAAAATCTTCTGGTTCTGCTTCAGAAGAACGACTCGTTGCCTCTATCCAACGTCTTATTTCAAGTATTCAAAAAAACAACGGCACAACTGCTTTAGAAGCATTCCCTACTCACGATGATTTCATTATTGATTTAGGGCCACAAACCGATTGTAATTTTAATAACGAAGCGTTAAAGAAAAAAATTGAAAAATGTCTGCAATCTATCCGGAATCACCAAAAGATTAAAATACAGTACACTCGTACCCAAAATTCTCTTACTGAGACATTTGTTATAAAGCCCGTTAAACTTATTATGCGCATTGATACTCTTTATTTGTGGGGAGCCCACGAAATAAACGGAAAAGAGTCTATGCGTTTGTTTGTATTTAATCAAATCAGCCGTTTCACTTATTTAAGCGAAACTTTCAAACCTATAAAAGAAAATCCTGCTACTTTATACCAATATTCTTTTGCTAAATGGATTCCTGATACAAAAGAATTACCACCAACTCAAATTGTTTTAGAAGCTACCGCTGATTGGAGTGCTCAAATTTTCAAACGTTTCCATTTCCAGAGCAATCCTGATTTTAATTCATCTACGCAAAAGAAAACTAAGTTAGAACTTTATTTGTCCATTACACCGGATTTTAAGTCCTGGCTTTTTGGCATGCTTGATGCAGTCAAAATAATCAAGCCATTAAGTCTAAAACGAGAAGCCCAAAAATATTTAGAAGAATCTTTGAAAGCATTGAAATGATTTCGACCAACCTTTCTGATTATAATTTTGATTTTCCTAAGGAATTAATTGCCGACAGAACTGCTGGCAAAGGAAAAACACGTATTCTCCATTGCCCCAAAAATGGTGGCGAACGAAAAATTTTACAAGCAACTGAAATCATCTCGCTATTTAAACCCGGTGATTGTCTTGTGGTAAACAACACAAAAGTTATTCCTGCAAGACTTTTTGGAAAAACTTTGCACGGCGGTAAAGTGGAGACTTTACTTGTGCAGCCACTTATTCCTGCAGATTCTGGTAAGGCTCGTTGGGAAGCCTGGGTAAAACCAGGAAAAGCTTTTCCGGTCAATAGAGAAGTAGAACTTGCTGGTATACAAGTTTTTGTCGAAAGTATCAAAGCAGATGGAGCTAGAATTCTTCGTTTTAATGTAACCCCTCAAGAATTAGAACTAGTAATGGAAAAAGAAGGCCATGTTCCACTGCCTCCTTACATTGGTCGCCCTGACGATGATGAAGATAAAAAAGCTTATCAAACTATTTTTGCAAAATATTCTGGCGCCGTTGCAGCCCCAACTGCAAGCCTTCATTTTAGTGGAGAAATGTTAGAATCCTTGAAAAAAAATGGCGTTGAAATTGCTGAAGTTACTTTACATGTCGGACCAGGAACTTTTCAAAATATTGCCGTAGAAAATTTTACTGAACACCAAATGCATGGTGAACGCTACATTTTAACCGAAGAAAATGCAAAAAAAATCAACCGAGCTAAATTAAATGGCGGTCGGATTATTACGGTTGGAACTACAAGTACTCGTGTTTTAGAAACTATCGCTGACGAGAACGGAAACCTTTCTGCGCAAGAAGGAATTACTCACGCTTTTATTTATCCGGGCTATCGTTATAAAATTGTTGATGGTTTAATTACCAATTTTCACTGGCCAAAAAGTTCTCTCATTTTATTGGTTTCTGCTTTTTACGGAAGAGAAAATACTCTCAACGCCTACAATGAAGCAGTGAAAGCCAAAATGAAACTATTCAGTTATGGTGATGGGATGTTTATTATTTAGTACTTTGTTCTGATGGTTCTAAAGTAAAAATGCCATTTAGCGGACGATAATTTTCAGCATAATCTAAACCATACCCAACCACGAATTTATTTTCAATAGAAAATCCGACAAAATCGGCTTCTATATCAGCTTCTCGCCGAGATGGCTTATCTAAAAGAACGCAAGTTTTAACTGTTTTCGCCCCGAGTTTTTTCAGTTGTTCTACAAGAGCAAAAAATGTTTTTCCTGTATCCAAAATATCATCAACCAGCAAAATTCTTTTATTTTCTAAACATAGCTTTTCTAACCCCTGAACCACAACACTTGATGATTCTGTAGAGTTCCCATAACTTGATGCTTTTATAAAAGAAATATTTGGATTACAAGATAAATTTCGAACAAGATCTGCAACAAAAATAAAGGCTCCTGTAAGAACACCTAAAACCAAATCATATTCACCAGAAGCATCTACTTCTTTAGCCAATACAATTAAGCGTTTTTCTATTTCTTCTTTTGAAACTAGTGGTTTTTCAGAAACCTTATACATTGTTTACCCTATTCAAAATTTAGCCAATCAAACATTGGACGTAAAACTTTCAATTCGCCATCTGGCTCTTGACGGAATCGCTGGTAAATTTCAAAAGCCTGATTTTCAAGAGCAGTCTTGTTGATATAAAGGTGTAACCAATCCGCCATAGAAATTAAGCCTGTAATATAGCGCACTTCATCAGCATCAGGAACATCAGAAACTGCCTTTATCAAATCTGAAAGTTTGGCATAAAAATAACGCCCGGTTCCACCAAAAGAAAATTTCATATTCAAAGAACGAGCTTCTTCAATTAATTCATGGACTTCTTTTAAAACACTTTCATTTTCTTTTTCTAAATAATTCAATGCTAAATTCTGAATTTTTGCACTTATTTCTAAACTTAGCATTTTACGCATTGTATCTGGCAAAGAATGGTCGGGATCTGCAAGACTATCTATTGTCAAATCATTTGAAAGTGTAAAACTTGAAAACGATGCTGTTACTTGCTCAATATGTTTTTCATTTAATTCTTTATTCAATCGTTGCAAAGAATCGCTCATCAAATCTTTTAAACGAACCACATAAGCCGTTGGATAAACTCGACGTAATTCTTCTGTGCTAAGATTTGGATTTTCAACAAAGGGCAATTCTGTTGTTACACCTTCTGCAACTACAATATTTATTCTTCCAAAAGAATCCGTAATTAACAAATTCATTGCAACAACAGACTCTCCTAATTCTTCGGCACGATATTCTGTGCGTATAACGGATTGTCTACGGCGAGATGCCACTTTTTCGGCAAAGAATCTTGGGTTCTGTTGGCCAGCACTTACATCTAAATTCAAATGAAGCATTGCTGCATTTTCAGCCATCAATTTTAATACAATCGGAACTTCAGGAACAGCATAACGAGTAAAAACCTCTGCGCCATTCATGTGATGTTCGTTTGAAACTGCACGTGCTAAAATGCTAAGTACTTGTTCTTTTATCGGATGTGAATTAGGTAAGAACATTTTGAAAAGTTCAATAGCTCGCAAAGCATAACGCATGTTTTGAACTGGTTCAAGACCTTCAATATCATTAAAGAACCAACCGCAGCTTGTAAAGCTAAACATGCAATACTTTTGAATCTCCATCAAACGAACTGCAATGATTTTGTGTTCTTTATTAGAAGGGTCTCTCAGAACTTTTGCCAAATAACTTTCCATTCTTGAAGAGTCTTCTGGACAAACTAATGTTTCTACAAATTCATTTCTAGCTTCCCATGGGTCTCTATCCGAAACTTTTGGAAATTCGCGTAAAAAGACTTCGTCAGCAAGAGTTTTCAAATGGTTAAAAGCATCACGAAGTGGCCCACGCCATTTCTGATTCCAACCTTCTCTTGCTCCAGTAGAACACCCACAATCCCTATACCAACGTCCAACACCATGAGCACAACTCCATGCACACCCTTCGCCTTGTGCATTCTTTAAACACACTTCATATTCAGGTGGGAATTGTTCTAAGAACCAACCATAATTCACAGGAACCATGTTGTGTTCTTTTGCATAACGGTTATAAAGCCAAGCCGCACACATATCACCAAAAGCTTCATGATGGCCATAAGATTCGCCATCTGTTCCAATGCTTACTAATTGTGGTTCTGGCCTATTTGCATCCCAAGCATCTTGAATGCGTTTTCCAAAAACACCCGCATCGCGTAAAAGATGTTCAAAACCAACAGCACTTGAAAGCCAAGGGTTGTAAAAGAAAACATCCAAAAAACCTTCACTGATTAAATTCCCTTTTTCATCTCGTGGGAAAATTCTATAAGGTCTTGTAGTATCAATGTCTGTATTTTCGCAACCTTGCCATTCAGAACTTCCAATTTTTCTAAAGGATTCGGCTTGTGTTGGCGAAAGGATGACATAGCGAATTCCTTCATCAATCAAATCTCTGATTGTTGCCATATTGATAGCAGTTTCTGCAAGCCAGATAGCTTCTGGTTTTCTGCCAAAATGAAATTCAAAATCTTTTATTCCCCAACGGATTTGCGTTTTTCTGTCTTCTGGAGAGGCAAGAGGCAAAATAATATGGTTATAAACCTGAGCTATTGCATTTCCATGACCATTCAAACGTTCACAACTTTTTTTATCTGCTTCTTGAATTCTACGATAAGTATCCGGAGCATACACACGAAGCCAGCCCATAAGCGTTGGCCCCATATTAAAACTCATGTATTCGTAATTATTGACAATATCTGCAATTTTTCCTGTTGAAGACAAAATACGGCTAGCGGCATTTGGGCTATAACATTCACTAGCGATTCTATCATTCCAATCATGAAATGGTCTGGCACTTGGCTGATTTTCTATTACCCCAGTCCAAGGGTTTTCTCTAGGCGGTTGGTAAAAATGTCCGTGAATCGTAAAATAAAGAGGATGTTTTTTCATACCCCGAATATAGTTTTTCAAATCACAATCAGTAAAACATAAGTAAAAGATATCATTTGAAAAACGCTTGTTTTACATTTTAAAATTCAAGAATTTTCAGTTATTGTCCAAATGCACTAAATAATGCCAAAGAAATTTATCTGAATTCATAATTCTTGATAAAAAAATAAAAAAGCTTTTTGAAAAACTTAAACAAGCGAGTGTCGCGGCAGATGAGCTTGCTCAATCTGACATGACCGAGCGAAAAGAGTTTCTATAAAACTTAAACAAGCGAGTGTCGCAGAAAAACAACTTGTCATCGCGAACGTAGTGCGGCGATCTACTAGCAAGGAGATTGCTTCCACCACGCCACAAGTGTGGCTCGTGGCAGGCTCACATTTAGGCTTCGCGAAAAAATCTTTTCACTCCTTCGCAATGACAAAAGTGGGAAAGTGTAGAACTAGCAAGGAGATTGCTTCACCCCGTTGGGGTTCGCAATGACAAGAACCATGTGCAAGAACCGCGAGCAAGTTACATAGCAATGACAAGATCTGCGTGGCAAGTGTACAAACAACTTGTCATAGCAAACGCAGTACGGATTGTCATGGCGAGAGTCTTTGTGCCTCGTGGCCAGCTATCTCACTATTTTTAAGCAACTCAGCGGCAACCAAACGAAGAAATGATTTTTTTCAGTTCTTGTGCTGCATGCATTACATTTTTTTCACTGACTATTGCAGAAACGACTGCAAACCCTTGAACTTTAAAAGAAAGAAATTCTGGAATTGTTCTAGCATTCATTCCTCCAATTAAAACAATCGGAAGATTTACTTTTTGCTGGATATTTTTCAGTTCTTCTTTAGAAACCACTTCTGCATCAGTTTTAGTAGAAGTTGAAAACATAGCTCCAACGCCTAAATAATCAGCTCCGGCTTTATAGGCTTCTAATGCTTCTTTAACATTACGAGCAGAAACGCCTACAATTTTTTCTTTCCCTAAAAGACGACGGACTTCATTTGCAGGCAAATCACTTTGCCCTATATGCACACCATCGGCATCAATAGCTAAAGCAATATCAACCCTATCATTTATAATTAAAGGTACTCCATACGTTTTAGTAATTTGTAGTACTCGTTTCGCTTCTTCATAAAACTCTAAAGATGACGCTTGTTTTTCTCGCAATTGCACGCAAGTCACACCACCTAAAATAGCTCGTTCCACACATTCTTCTAAAGTTTTAGAAGTCATTAATTCTCTATCTGTACAAAGATAAAGCGAATAATCTACTAGACGTTTCATTGTATTTTAGCTCTTTCTAAAATCATACTGGAATTTAAATTAGAAATTGCATCAATTAAAGCAATATGAAAGTTTCCTGTTCCTAGATTTTTGGCTTTTTCATACGCTATTTCTCCAGCAATCCCCATTGTAGAAACGCCAGAAACTGCAGCTAGTAACATATCATCTGTCACTGAAGCATACGCTCCTATAATAGCTGTAGACATACAACCGGTTCCTGTAACATTTGCTAACGCCGGATGACCATTAGCTATTTTAAAAACTCTACAAGAATCAGAGAGGACATCGATTTTTCCTGTAATCGCTACAGCACAGTTGTATTTTTTTGCCACATTTTTTGCAATAGATTCTGCGTCATTTAAAGAATCAGCTTCTGAAGCATCAACACCTTTAGTATTTGATTTTAATCCCGCAATAAAAGAAATTTCAGAAAGATTCCCACGTAATATAGAGATTTTCACCTCTTTTAAAATTTGTCCTGTAACTTCATTTCTATACGCAGAAGCGCCTGCCCCAACTGGGTCAAAAATTACAGGTATATTTTTTTCATTCGCTGCTTTACCTGCTAGAATCATAGATTCTACAGTTCTTGCATTTAATGTTCCGATATTTAAAACCAATGCAGAAGCGATACTTGCAATATCTGCTGCTTCTTCTTTAGCATCAGCCATAATAGGAGAAGCTCCCATGGCTAACAAAACATTTGCCACATCATTAACTGTTACGTAATTCGTAATGTTATGAACTAATGGTTTTACGTCTCTTACCTTTTCAGATAAAACAGAAAAATTCGAAATAATTTGTTGATTGAGCATATACACTCCTGAAGTTAAAAATTAAGGGTTACAAGCCTAGAAAGAAAGCCCTTACACTTCAGGCAGTCCTTCCTGCGCTGGCATTACCCAGATCAGGTTCACGGGTCAAAGACAGATTAGCCTTACTCTCAGCCGGATTCCTCCAGCTCCCCGGGCAAAGATTGAATTTTAAAATTTCAACCTTTGTTTCATATTTAAAAAAAATCCAAATTTTTGGCAAGTCTTAGATTAACTGCGTTTTCGAATGATGTCTCGGATTCTTGCCGCTTCTTCAAAATCAAGTTTGGCTGCAGCGGCTTTCATTTCAGATTCTAATTCTTCAATAGATTTTTCTTCTGGAATATTTTCTTCTGGTACTTTTACTTTTCCAAAAACTTCTGCTAAAGGATCTTGAATTTCTAATTGTTCTTCAACTTTTCTTTTTACAGATTTTGGTGTAATACCATGTTTTGCATTAAATGCTTTTTGCAATTCTCTACGGCGCAAAGTTTCTGTAATAGCTTTTTCCATGCTATCTGTCATGTTATCTGCAAATAGCAAAACTTTACCAGAAACATTACGACTTGCGCGCCCCATTGTCTGAATCAAACTGCGATAATTACGCAAAAAACCTTCTTTATCTGCATCAAGAATGGCAACCAAAGAGACCTCTGGCAAATCTAAACCTTCGCGCAACAAATTAATCCCAACTAAAACATCAAATTCACCTAAACGAAGTCCACGAATTAAAGAATGCCGTTCAAACGTTTTTATTTCACTATGTAAATAACGTGCACGAATCCCTACATCAACCAGATAATCTGTTAAATCTTGAGACATTTTTTTTGTCAAAGTCGTTATTAAAACCCTTTCACCTTTTTCGACAACTGTTTCTATTTGCTTTAACAAAACATCCATTTGGCCTTCAATAGGAAACACTTCAATTTCAGGGTCTAACAAACCTGTCGGCCGGTTAATCTGTTCCACTACTGCGCCACCCGTTTTCTTTAATTCATAATCACCTGGAGTAGCGCTCACAAAAAGAACTTGCTCTGGATACATCATTTCAAATTCAGCAAAATTCATCGGACGGTTGTCTAATGCACAAGGCAAGCGAAAACCATATTCTACAAGAGTTGTTTTCCGCGATTTATCGCCTTCTGCCATACCGCCTACTTGTGGCACACTCACGTGAGACTCATCAATAAGCAAAAGCCAATCATTTCCAAAATAGTCAATTAGAGTAAATGGCCTTGTGCCTGGAGCTCGTTCTTCTATAATTCTTGAATAATTTTCTATCCCTGAACAAATCCCTGTTTCACGAATCATTTCCATATCGTAACGAGTTCGGCTAGAAAGCCTTGCCGCTTCAAGAACCTTTCCTTCTTTTTCAAGTTGTTCTAAACGAATGTTTAATTCGTTTTGCATATCTTGCACAATACGTTTACGGCTATCTTCTCTTGTCACAAAGTGCTTTGCCGGAGCAATGCTCATTTCTGAAAGTTCTGCTAAAGTTTCTCCTGTGACCAAATGAAATCGAGAAAGCCGTTCAATAGAATCGCCCCACATTTCAATTCGTAAACCAATGTCATCATAACTCGGGTAAACTTCTATTACATCGCCCCGAACCCTAAAAGCGCCACGAACCAAAGCGTAATCATTTCGTTCGTACTGGATATGAACTAAAGAGCGCAGAATATCATCTCTATCGCGTTCTTCACCTTTTTTCAAACGCACCATTAAATCAAAATATTCCCGCGGGCTCCCAAGACCATAAATACAACTTACAGAAGCGACAATAATAGTGTCCCGCCTTGTCAATAAATTAGATGTAGCTCGAAGTCTAAGTTTATCAATTTCATCATTAATCGCCGCATCTTTTTCAATAAATGTATCGGTGTGTACAATATAAGCTTCTGGTTGATAATAATCGTAATAGCTTACAAAATATTCTACTGCATTATGTGGAAAAAACGCTTTAAATTCTTGATAAAGTTGTGCCGCTAAAGTTTTATTATGTGTAAGGATTAAAGTTGGTTTACCCACATTTTGGATAACATTTGCCATGGTGAATGTTTTCCCAGAACCAGTAACACCTAAAAGACTTTGGAATTTTTCTTTTCTTTTTAAGAATCCTTCCGTAATTTCTCGAATAGCTTCTGGTTGGTCACCTGCCGGCTTATAATCACATTCTAATTTAAATTCCGCTTTTGTAGGTGCTAAAAATTCCGGTAAAATCCCAGGGCGGCTTTGTTCAGGAGGAAGAACTCGTAAAAGTTCCTTCTGATAAGGGTCTGGAGAAATGGTCTTTCGAGCGCGGGCCATATTAACGATAGAACTTTAAAGTATTATTGCCTTACTTCTTTAGGTTCTGAAGGTAAAGTTTTACCTTCTTTAATAGCTTTATTTAAAGCATTTGCTTTTTTAGCGTCATAGAACCAATAAACTGGAATAGATTCTTCTCGACCGAATTTATCAAAGACTTTTTCCGGGGTGCCAAAACGATTCCAATATAACATTCTATGATGATCAGCCTGCCACATCAAAACATAAGGCACAAGTTCTGTAAGCCGGTTATCTAAAGAACGCAAAATTTCATTTCTTTTTTCTAAGTTAAATTCAGTTTTTTGCAAATTAATTAAGCTATCTACAATAGCATCTTGTAAGCCAGAAAGATTATTTGTTCCTTTTGCATTAGCTGTTGCTGAATGCCATGAAGCCTCAGGATCTCTTAAGCGTCCAGCGCCCCAATTCACCCAATACATATCAAAATCTGCTTCATCTAAACGTTTACGTAAAGTACTCTGTGACATTTGTTCAATGTTTACACGAATGCCTGCTTTTTTCAAATCTTCTTGGTACAAAGTTAAATGTCGCATTTCAGAAGAAGAAGTTATAAAAGTTATTTCAAATGGTTTGCCATTCTTAGAAAGCATTCCTTCTGCATCTGGTACAAAACCAGCTTCTGACAACAACTTTCTTGCCGAATCCGGTGCATAAGCAAATTCTGGAGCACTAGGATTTTTATTGCTTTCCCACAAATCTGGGTAATAACTATTCAACAAGAAATACTGATTATACATATACTTTTCGTTCATCATTTCTCGATTCATTAACATTGAAAGGGCTTTACGAACGCGAACATCTTGGAATTTTTCTTTCCGCAAATTAAAAGCCATTCCTTGAAAGCCAATAGGTTCTTTGTTGTATATTTTTTGCTTTACAACATGACCTTTTTGTACGGCATCAAAGTCTGTTTGTTTCATCCAAATGGCAGATGTATAAAGAGCATAGGCATCAAAATTTTGCTTTTTAAATGCTTCTAATACTTTTGTTTGATCTTCCATAAAACGGAATTTTATTTTTTCAAAATTATACTTGCCACGATTCCAATTTTTAGCAAAGCCCCACCAATCTTGATTCCTTTCTAATTCTACATAACGATCTTCTCTAAATTCTTTGATTTTGTACGGTCCACTGACTACAGGAAATTCAAAACGAATATTATTAAAATCTTTACTTTCCCATATATGTTTTGGGAAAGCGGTTAAACCAGCTGCTTCCCAGAAATTTCCCCAATGAGATTCTTTTGCTACAACGCGAATTGTTAGAGAATCTAAAATTTCTGGCCGTTCAAATCGACTTAATCCCACTTTGAAAATAGGGGTTAAATTTTTAGGAGACATAATTACATCATAATAAAACTGCACATCTTCTGCTGTTACAGATTTACCATCGCTCCATTTAGCACGTGAATCAATTTTAAAAGTAAATGTTTTGCCATCTTCTGAAACTTTCCACTCTGAAGCAAGTACTCCTATTTCTCTATCTTCAACAGAATGTAATGTCACTAATGGTTCAAACATAAGGCTCATTAACTGTGCAGAAAAACTATTGTAATCTTCCCACATATTGAATGACTTTGGCATAGAAGAGCCCCACAATGTAATAGAGCCGCATGGTAGAGCTTCTTTAGAAGCTATCGGATCAAACTCCCCTGTTCCTTCTGCTAAAGCTTTAGGTTCTAGACAAGATACTTCTTTTATTGATTCGGTTTTCTTTTCATTACACGCATTCAAAAAAAACGCTAACAATGAAATAGCCAAAATTTTATACATCCAAAGACTCCTATTCAGATTTTTTTTCTTGTTCATTCGCTAAATATTGTAAAGCTTGTCTTGCAGCTTCTTGTTCAGCTTTTTTCTTTGAATTGCCTTTACCGCGACCACAAGGCACTCCTTGCAAATAAACTTCCATTTCAAATATTTTTAAATGTTCTGGCCCAGTTTCTGACAGAATCCGATACTCAGGAACAGGAAGTGCTAACCCTTGCATATATTCAAGAAGTTGGCTTTTATAATTGACAAATTCTGGCCCAGAAAGGATTTCTTCTATTCGCGGGAAATGAAAACGCACTAACAATTTACGAGCTTCTTCAAGACCGCCATCTAAAAAAACAGCTCCAAGAACTGCCTCAAAAGCATCGGAAAGAATGCTTTCTTTAAGGCGACCTCCCATACGAGCTTCGCCTTTTGCAATGCGCACAAAACTCCCTAAATCCCAAGCAAGCGAAGTTTGCGCTAATGCATGCCCAGAAACAATGGCGCTTTTTCGTTTAGAGAGTTCGCCTTCTGAAGATTCCGGGTATGTTTTGTACAAATATTCTGTAACAAGCATATTCAACACAGAATCCCCTAAAAACTCTAACCTTTCATTATTTTCCCAGTATGGGAGATTTTTTCCACTCAACCAAGAACGATGGATTAAAGCATGAGCTAGCAATGATGGCTCACGGAATACATAGCCAATCTTTTGCTCTAATCCTTCGCCCTTTCCATGGCGGCGAAACCAATATTTCAGGATTTTTTTGATTACACTTTTTTTTGTCAAGAACGTACCTTCTTTATGTTAGGCCGATTATTTTTAAAATAAAAATTTCTTTTTCTTTTGATTTTGTAAAGTCTTTTTTTATAACGGATTAGGGCATAAAAAAAGCGCGCCGTTGGCGCGCTTTTTTTACGTATATCTATTAGCCTTTTTTGCTTTCGATAAAAGCAACTACGTCAGCTACAGTTACGAATTTTTCAGATTCAGAATCCATGATTTCCAAATCAAATTCATCTTCCAAAGCCATCACGAGTTCTACGCGATCCAAAGAGTCTGCGCCAAGATCATTCACAAAAGAAGATTCTGGCTTAACATCTTCTGCCTTAACACCGAGCTTGTCAACAACAACGTCGGTTACTTTTTTAAGAAGTTCTTCGTTCATATTATACTCCATTGAGAGGTTTAGGTTAAATGTAATAAAAAATTTCTAAGCGTTCAACCCACCGTCAACGCCTAAAACTTGTCCAGTGATATAACGGGCTTCGTCAGAAGCTAAAAAAGCTACGGCACAAGCCACATCAAAAGGTTTGCCCAAATCTTGAACTGGAATTGCTGCTTTATACTTTTCAACTGTTTCTTGAGGTAATTTATCCGTCATAGCTGTTTGGATAAAACCTGGAGCCACAGCATTCACAGTAATACCCCTAGAAGCAAATTCCATTGCATTTGATTTAGTAATACCAATAAGCCCTGCTTTTGAAGCGGCATAATTCGCTTGACCTGCTTGTGTACGAATACCATTAATACTTGCCATATTAATAATACGACCTTGCCGGCGTCCCATCATGTGGCGAGCTAAAGCTCTTGTGCAAACAAAAACAGAGCGCAGATTTACGCGAATAACATCATCAAAATCAGGATCTTTCATGCGCATCATAAGACCATCTCTTGTAATACCTGCATTATTAACCAAGATATCTACAGCACCGAATTCTTCGATAATGCCTTTAAATGTTTCATTAACTTGTTCAGAATCAGAAACATCTATACCATAACTATTAACTTTAACACCATATTCTTTTGCGATAGATTCAGCGATATCTGGGTTTTCTCTTGTAGCAATCAATGCCACATTTGCTCCGCGAGAAGCTAATACCTTAGCGACTTCTAAACCAATCCCACGGGAAGCCCCTGTTACAATTGCTGTTTTTCCTTTTAAACAAAACATATTTATTCCTTTATTGCTTGAAAAGCTTCGAGCGTTTCAATAGGTGTAACTTTAACATCACGAGTAATTTTACGCATAAGTCCCATAAGAACTTTTCCAGAACCTATTTCAAAACCTTCTTGAACACCAAGTTCCAAAGCTTTGTTCATAGAATCATTCCAACGAACTGGAGATACAAGTTGCTTAACAAGTAAATCAGCGATTTCTTTTCCGCTTTCTACTGGGGCAGCAGTAACATTTGCAATAAGTGGTTTTTGCAAATCTTTAAATTCTGTTTTTGCAATAGCTTCAGCAAGTCCTTCTTTTGCAAAATCCATCAATGGACTATGGAACGCTCCAGAAACCGCCAATGGAATTGCCTTAATGCCTTCAGCACCACAAATTTCCACCATTTTTTCAATCCCAGCTACAGAACCTGAAACGACTATCTGCCCTGGGCAATTGATATTTGCAGGGACAACCACGCCTTCTGTGCTTGCCATTTCGCAAAGAGAAAGAACTTTAGCTTCGTCTTGTCCCATAATTGCAGCCATTGCACCTGGATTTTTTGAACCAGCACTAGCCATTAATTCACCACGGGCTCTAACCAAACGCAAACCATCTGCAAAACTAAATCCGCCAGCAGCACAAATCGCAGAATATTCACCAAGAGAATGACCAGCAACAAAATCAAATGCAAAACCTTCTGACTTCAAAAGTTCCATAACCATCATAGAACAAGTGAATAAAGCTGGCTGCGTATTTTCTGTACTTTTTAAAACATCTTCAGGACCTTCAGCCATCATTTTAGAAAGAGAAAATCCAAGAATTTCATCAGCTTCTTGTAAAAGAGAGGCTGCCGGAGAAAAAGATTGAGCCAATGCTTGACCCATTCCGATATATTGAGAACCCTGTCCAGGGAAAAGAAGTATTCGTTTTGACATAGATACTCCAAAAGTTAACACAACTTTAGCAAATTGACTTCAAAAAAAAACTTTTTTACTTCAGTAAATACTTTTAAGAAAATATAAATGAACTGACTTTCAAATAATTTCAAAAAAAACGGCCCACTAACAAAAGTGAAGCCGTTTTTACTATTTGTGGAAAAATCCATTATTGATTCATTCCACTTAATTTTTCGCCTATTTTCTGAGCCACACCATTTTTTGCAAAACGGCAAGCAGCAAGGCAAGCTTGCTTAATAGCTAAAGCATCAGAAATACCGTGAGCAATTAAACCTGTTCCATTCAAACCAAGTAATAAAGCTCCGCCGGCATTACGATAATCCCAGGTTTCATCAAAACGACGACCAGCAGGAGTATCGATTTTACCAAACAATTCATTATGAAGGATATAGAAACCTTCAATCATTTTTAGAACCACATTACCAGTATAACCAGAACAGACAAGAACATCTGCTCCACCAAGAAGAACTTCACGACCTTCAATGTTACCAATAAAGTTAATCGCTTCTACATTCTTGAGAAGTTGATAAGCTTCTTGAATAACAGCAGGGCCTTTCTTTTCTTCTTCGCCCATATTGAGAAGAGCAACTCTTGGATTTTCAACTCCAAGATAACATTCTGCAAAAACGGAACCTGCTTTTGCAAAATCTACAAGCACAGGAGCCTTTTCGTCTACGTTTGCACCAGCATCAACCATGACCATCTGGCCTTTAGCGGTTGGGAGAATGCAACCAATAGGTGGTCTTGCAAAGTTTTCACTTGTTCTGCCAAGAAGCATTAAGCAAGAAGCCATCATAGCGCCAGAGTTACCAGCACTTACACTTGCCTGAACAAGTCCTTTCTTTTGCAAAGCAACACAAGTAACCAAACCTGAATTTGGTTTCTTACGCAACACTTCTACAGGATGTTCATCCATAGCAACAGGTTCCGGAGCATCTACTATTGATATAGCATCTCCCGAGTAACCGAGTTTTTCTAAACCTTGCTTAACCACTTCTTGTGGGCCACAAAGTACAACATGCAGTTCACCAGCTGCTTCTTGCACGGCACGAACCGCACCATCAATTACTACATCTGGAGCATAATCGCCACCAAGTGCGTCTAGTGCTACTTTAATCATAGAATCTCCTTGTTTACAAGGCTATGGGGTTATTAAACATCTATTAAGCGTCGGCCATGCGGACGACTTCCACACCATTGTAATAACCACAAACAGGGCATACACGGTGAGGACGCTTTACGGAACCGCAATGTTCACAAGTAGACATTGCTGGCACTTCCATTTTCCAATGAGAACGGCGTTTGTCGCGACGAGCAGTCGAGGTTTTTCTTTTTGGGACGGCCATTGTTCACTCCTATTCGGCTTTTTCCATTTTGCACTTAAGTGCTTTCAATTTTTCCCAACGAGGATCTTCTAAAGATTCTGGAGAAGAATCAACAAAAGAAAAATTTTCGTCAGGATTTTTTACCGGATACATTGGCTCTTGCAATATGACAAGTTGCCTAATGCACTCCGAAACATCCACATACTCTTGATTGACTGGAATACGAACTACAAAGACATCCGCATCTTCATCATCAAGTTCCTGAGAAGCGACTTGTTCTCGTACAACTTCTAGCACCATTTCCGTAGAAAAAGGACGTTCAAAAGTTTCTAGCGTCCGGGCGCAAACCAAGTTTTGGGTACCAGATAGCGAACCAGTCAACAGAAATTTACCCTGTTCTTCTGGGCTTACCAAGACCTTTGCTGTCAAATCACCAACAAGGCGAAGTTCTTCAAAGAGCTCCGGTGCTTCAGAAGATGGCCATTTCACCGCTATTTCGGCAGAATCCGCCAGATTTTTCGCTAAATCGATTCTCAAAGTGCCCCAAATATAGAAATAAAGTCCGTTTTTAGCAAAAAAAATCTGCATCTATCGGAAAAATGACCCTAGAAAACATTTTTCACAGCCCAAAACATCGTTCTTAAAATTAGATTTTGCCGCAATGATACTTATAGATATCTTTACTTATCTCTATTTAGCCCTTTTACTTTTGTCCGCCATTTTCTATGTCGGGCTGGTAATGCGTATGTTTTTTGCAATGGGTAAATTAAAACAAGGAAAAGATATCACCCAACCACCGCCTTCAGTCAGCGTCCTTATTTCTGCAAGAAACGAAGAAGCTAATCTTTCTGCTTTACTTGAAAGTTTACTCAAACAAGATTATCAAGGTGACTGGGATATATGGATTGCAAATGACCGTTCAACCGATAACACCCAGAACATTCTCGAATCTTACGCTGAAAAATTCCCAGAAAAATTACACATTCTGACTATCACTGAACTTCCTCCAAATACAAGTCCTAAAAAGAATGCCATTTCTCAAATGGTTGCCCAGTGTTCTAACGAACTACTTTTACTAACAGATGCCGATTGCAAACTTCCCCCGACCTGGATATCAGGAATGGTTAAAGAATTTGAACCTGGTATTGATTTTGTAGCTGGCCACTCTTATTTAGAATTACCTGAAACTGCAAACATCTTGCTTTATATGCAAGCAGTTGAAACTATGTCTTACCGAATAGCCGGAACTGCAGGACTTGCATTACGCCTGCCATTGACAAGTACTGGTAATAATATTGCTTACAGAAAAAGTTTCTTTTTAAATGTCAATGGCTTTAAAAACGTAAGCCATATACAAAGTGGCGATGACGATTTATTGATGCAAAAAGCCGCATCAAACCCTTACTCTATGCGCTATTGCGTAAACCCAGATACATTTGTAACCACTTTTGGAAAAGAAACATTTAGAGAACTTTGGGAACAAAGAAAACGTTGGGCTTCTAAAACTATTTATTATACTCCTCGAACTTTAAGAGTTCTTGCAGGCATCTTTATTTTCTTCCTTTGCTTAACATTTTTCCCTTTATTTGTTTTATTAAAATTCAATACGTTCTGGTTTGTTCTTTTAGCCTTTATTTTAAAAATATGTGCTGATTGCTTTTTATTTAAAAGAGGACTTTCTGTATTTAAACAGGAATTCCTTTTCAAATGGTTTATACCTGTAGAATTTCTACACGCTCCCTTTACTGTATTTGCAGTTTTATTTGGAGTTTTAGGCAAATTTAAATGGAAAAATTGAGGTTTATAAAATGACTGTCGCTCAAAAATCTCCTTTAACTTTAATTATCGCAGAAAAGCCAAGTGTAGCCGCTGACTTAGTCAAAGCCCTTGGCGCCAAAAAATTCAAAAAAGAAAAAACTCATTATGCCAGCGATTCAACCATCGTCTCTTGGGCTCTTGGTCATTTAGTCCGGCTTGCTGACCCTAAAGAAATAGATGACTGTTACAAAAACTGGAACGATATTGATTTATTGCCTATTTTACCATCTCAATTTAAAATCTGCCCTATCCAAGAAACAAAATCTCAATTAAATGCCTTAGGAAAATTAATCCGCAAAAAAGAAGTTGGAGTAATTATAAATGCTTGCGATGCTGGCCGTGAAGGTGAATTGATTTTCCATTACATTATCGAACACGAAAAAGGGAAAACCGGTTTAAAAAATAAAGTGTTAAAACGCTTGTGGATGCAGAGTATGACTACTTCTGCTATTCAAGAAGCCTTTGAAAACCTCCGTTCAAACGAAGAAATGCTTAATTTGCAAGAAGCCGCCATAAGCCGTTCTGAAGCCGATTGGCTTGTCGGCATCAATGGTTCAAGAGCTTTGACTGCTTATAAGAATACTGCAGGTAGTTTTAGATTAACTCCTTGTGGGCGCGTTCAGACACCAACTCTTGCAATGATTGTTCAAAGAGAAAAAGAACGACTTGCATTTGAACCAAAAACCTTTTGGACAATTCAAGGCATTTTTCAGAACAATAAAGAAAATTATCCTGGCAAATGGTTTTTAAATAAAGGCAAAGAAACTTCGAAACAAATTTTCAACCAAGAAGAAGCTCTTTCTATTTTAAAAAAATGCGAAGGTAAAGAAGGAAGCGTTTCTGAAACTACAAAACCTTCTACTCAAAAATGTGGTCCTTTATATGACCTGACATCTCTCCAACGAGAAGCAAACAACCGCTTTGGCTTTTCAGCAAAAACAACCCTCCAAATCGCTCAAGCGCTTTACGAAAAACATAAATTAACGACTTATCCAAGAACTGATAGTAAATTTTTGCCCGAAGATTATGTTTCTACTGTAAAAAAGACTCTGGGTATGTTAAAAGGTTCTCTAGAGCCTTTTGCTGAACAAGTTCTAAAAAATAATTGGGTTAAAAAGAATCCGAAAATTTTTGACAATAAAAAAATCTCTGATCACCATGCTATTATCCCAACAGGGAACGCGCCCAAATCATTGACTGAAGCAGAACAAAAAATTTATAACATGATTTGTCAGCGTTTTATTGCTGTCTTTTTCCCGCCAGCACAATACCTAAATACAGAACGAATTACAACAATAGAAGGTGAAACATTCCTGACCGAAGGGAAAATACTTGTTGACCCAGGTTTCTTAGCTGTTTATGGGAAAGAAGCTAAACAAGAAGGCGATTTACCCAAACTTGCCAACAATAAAGCAAAAAATATTGAATTAGAATCTATTGAAGACACCACCAAACCGCCTGCTCGTTATACTGAAAGTTCTTTACTTTCCATGATGGAAGGGGCCGGGAAACTGATTGAAGACGATGAACTCCGAGATGCCATTAAAGACAGAGGTCTTGGAACTCCAGCAACACGCGCAGCAACTATTGAAAAATTAATCTCTGATAAATACGTTGTCCGCGACGCAAAAGAACTTATCCCTACAGCAAAAGCCTTTGATTTAATCCAATTGTTAAATGCAATGGATATTGAATCCCTGACTTCTCCAGAACTTACTGGCGAATGGGAACACCAATTAGGTATGGTAGAACAAGGTGCTCTTTCTCGCGATGTCTTTATGCAAGGCATTACTGAATTAACAAGCCAAATAGTTAAAAATATTAAAGACTACGAAGAAGACAACGATAAAAAAGAAGCCTCTTTCAGCCCCGTAAATGGAATAAAAGTTTTTGAAACAGTTTCTAAATACACAACAGAAGACGGAATTTCTATTAACAAAATGCTAGGAGGTCGTTTAATGTCTCCTGCAGAAATTAAAGAATTGTTAAAAGAAGGCAAACTCCCGCCTTTAACAGGCTTCCGTTCTAAAAAAGGTGTTGAATTTGCAGCCGCTGTAATTATTAATGACAAAAAACGGGCAGAACTTATTTTCGAAACTCCAAATACTGAACATAATGGGATTGTTTTAGGTTATGCACCTCAAGATAAATCGCCAGTGTACGAAACATTAACTGCTTATGTTTCACAAAGTTCTATTGATGGCGATTCTTCTGCTTTCCGTTTAAATAAAATCATCCTTGGCAAAGAAATTTCTGTTGAAAATTTACAGCGTCTATTGCGTGGTGAAAAAACGGAACTCATTCAAGGTTTTCGTTCTGCAAGAACTAAAAAACTTTTTGACGCTTATCTCTTTTTAGATGAAAAAGGTGCTATGAAATTTGAATTTCCACCAAGACCTGCATCCAAAAGATTTTTCAAGAGAGCCACAAAAAAAGCAACTAAAGAATAAAAGTATCTTTTATAAGTGACAAATTTTATCCTTTGTATGCCGTTTAATCAAAGAAAGAATCACACTCTTTTGATTCTTTTCATATTGATTATATTGTTTAATGCCTCAGGTTCTTTTGCCCAAAAGCTTTCTATGGCAGAAGCGAAACATGCTGGTGATTCTATTATCCCAGAAGCTATTTTACCTTTTTGGCAATCACTAACCTTAAAAGAAAAAGTGGCTCAAACATTAATGGTTTATATGCCATCAGCTTCTTACATAAAAAAACACCAATTTGGTGGCGTTCTTATAATGAAGCCCCATTTAAAAGACACGCTCCATTTAAAAGAAGAATTAAGTTTAGCCAATGAATCTTTAAAAATACCTTTATTAACTGCTATTGATCAGGAAGGCGGTAAAGTCAATCGTTTACAAGCCATTTCTCCTGAATGGAAAAATCTTCCTTCTGCAAAAGAAATGCGCACAATGACAGACGATTCAGTTTATAATCTTGCAAAACAAATTGGAAATGCATTACACCACTATGGAATAAATCTAAATTTAGCTCCTGTTCTTGACCCACCAAAAGATTCAAAAGGCAAGCCTTCTTTTATAGAAGTAAGCAATCGTTCTTTTGGAGAATTTGAAACTGCCGTTCCTAAAATCCGATCTTTTGTAAAAGGAATGAAAGAATCCAAAGTATTAAGTACATCAAAACATTTTCCAGGCTATGATAGTTGGACAAATAGCGACCATCAAATAGCTTTTAGTACAAGTTCAAAAGAAATCATTTTAAGAAATGTTGAACTTTTCAAAGAATTCGCTGACGAAATTCCAGTGGTTATGCTTTCAAGTGTTCGTTTTGTAAGGTTATCCAATACTCCTGCCGTTTTTAACCCAAAAATTACAGCAATGGCTAGAGAAATTTCTCCTTATACGGTATTGCTAACAGATGATTTGTGGGGAGTTTCTTTACGAGCTTGGATTAGCGGAACAGACAAAGTAAAAGGAAAAAACTACCCTTCTAAAGATTTTAAAAAATTAATCCGAACCGTTTTATGGGCTAGAAACGATATGTTTATGATTACCTACCCAGCAAAAGCTGTTGAAATGATAGCTTATTTAGAATGGCTAGGCAAAAAATACCCAGAATATCGTTTACGCATTGAACAAGCCGCCGCAAGAATCATTAGGCTAAAATACCTTTCTGGAATTTGGAAAGAAAACTAACCCTCTAAAAAAACGCTTTTACTGCATTTATTTCGCGAAATTTTGCATAGAAAAGCTTTTGAAATTGTTACTGACCGCGCCTACAGGTTCAAACGCATGATTTCCATAAAATTCCCTTGACAAAACAGCGTTTTTTTTCTCTATTTGTGGCCTAGAATAACAAGTTTAACCTTTAACGGAGAATCACAATGCCTTGCGGAAAGAAAAGAAAGCGCAGGAAGATTGCGACCCACAAGCGTAAAAAACGCCGTCGTCGTGACCGTCACAAGAAGAAAATTCGCTAATTTCCGTTAGCATCTTTTGTGAACCTGAATAACAGGACATACTTTCAAGTATGTCCTGTTATTTTTTATTCTTTCCAATAATCTAAGTTACTATCATCAAGTCCAATATCTTTGGCAATAAATTTTGGATATTCTTTTGTTTTGCGCTTGCTTTCATAATCTTTAAGAACTTTAAAAACAATTCCTCCTAAAACAAAGCAAGCAAAAAGATTTATCAAAGCCATACCACCCATAGTAATATCAGCTAAAGCCCAACACATTTCCATCGGTGCTATTGCTCCTAAAAAAACAACCAACGCACAGGCTATATGAATAATACTCATTGATGTTTTACCTGGCATTTTCTTTTTATTCAAAAAAGCAATACCATTACGCACATAGTAAAGATTCCCTAACAATGTTGTAAAAGCAAAAAGAGCCATTGCTACCGTAATAAATACAGGACCGATAGTCCCAAATGTCGTAGCCACAGCATCTTGAACATAACGTGCACCGGCATTGTCAGCATTTCCATCTACTCCAGAAACAAGACACATCAGTGCCGTTGCCGAACAAATAAGCAAGGTATCAATATACACGGAAAGCATTTGTACAAGACCTTGTTGAACTGGATGTTGTACTTGAGCAGAAGCAGCGGCATTTGGCGCTGAACCCACACCAGCTTCGTTAGAATAAAGACCTCGTTTGATTCCATAAACCATACAAGAGCCTGCAATACCGCCGCCAATTGAAGCAAAATCAAAAGCATCTTCAAAAATCAATACAATCACCGATGGAATAGCTTCAATATGAGTGACAAGCACAATTAAAGCAATAAGTACATAAAAAAATCCCATAACAGGCACAAGAATACTTGTAATTTTTACAATTCGTTTTCCTCCACCCAACAAGCACCAGCCCACTAAAAGAGCCAAAAGCAAACCTATTATCCAAGGTGTTGTCGAAGGATTATAAAAACTATAGGTTTCAAATGTAGATTGCAAGTTATAAGAACAAAGTAAATTAAAACCAAAAGCATAAGTCAAAATCAAAAACACAACAAAAACAAGTGCCAACTTATGACTACGCAACGCTTTTTCAATATAATAAGCTGGCCCACCATAACAAGAATTCGTTTTTTCATCTCTACATTTATAAACCTGGGCAAGAGTACTTTCTATAAAAGCAGAAGCACCTCCTATTACAGCCAAAAGCCACATCCAGAAAGCAGCACCCGGGCCTCCTAAACAAATTGCTGTAGAGACCCCAATAATGTTTCCTGTTCCAACTCGAGAAGCCGTAGAGACTAATAAAGCTTCACAAGAAGAAACGCCTTTCTTTTCTTGCGGTTTTTCTTTTAATGCCCTAAATGAATCAAAGAGCAAACGAATTTGGACAAATCGTGTGCGTACACTAAAGTAAAGTCCTGCAAAAGAAAGAACCACTAGTAAAATTGGGTAATATAAAAAGCTATCAACTGCATTGAGAAAATCCAACACTTTTTGCCACCTATAGAATTTATGTTTCAAAACAAGGTAGTAAAATAAAAAGTTCTTTCATCTTCTCTTTTACAAAAGCAATGCTAAAACAGAATATCTTTTAGCAAAATTTTAACGGGCACAAAAACAATTTCCTTATTTTCTCTATCAAGAAGTCTTGATTTTTAAAACTTTTCTGGAAAAAACAAAAGAGTTTTTCTATTTTTAGCCGTGAAACAAAAGCCTTCAAGAAAGGAATTTTTATGGCTAAAACCATTTTGCCACTTACTGTTTTACTTGCAACTGCTTGTCTTTTTGCAGCAGATGTTGAAATCAATGGAAATGTCAAAGCCGATTATGCTTCTTACTTTGATAAAGATTTCAGTCCAACAAATGCAGCCAACCAAGATATTAATCTTGATTTTACAGCTTACATGGACGAAAATTTTTCTGTGAAAGTTAATACTCGCACAAGAAGTTCTTACTTAAATGACAAGGGCGAACGAGAAAATTCTGAAGTTCGTCATGGCCTTGCAAGAGCAACTGCAATAAACGATTCCGAAGGGCGTTACACGGCTTTCTATTTTGATGGAATTCAATTCCGTTGGGAGTTTACACCAGGAGCTTCTCTTCTTTTTGGTGACTTGACTTACAATGCAGGCGCATTTAACTATTACTATTGGAGAGACACCGAACGCTATGCCGCTATTAAACGAGACGAAACCGTCCGCGGTCTTGGTATGGAACTTGGCGATGGAAGAATCTACATTGGAGCTGCTGAAAATAACGTTTCTTCTCTTATTGTATATGGTTCTTATCCATTTGAAATACTTTCTAAAACAGACCAACATTTTGTAATTACACCTAGTGCGGATTGGGCTTTTGGAGATGATATTGATCGTTCTTATACTTATTTCTTTGGAACAGAAATCAGTTATTCCAGAAGTCTAGATCTTATGAATTACGCTATTTTAGTTTCATGGGGAACGCATCCATACCAAGGAACTGGCGTACACACATTCCTTGTTGAACCATCATTCTCTTATGATTTTTTCAACATCGGCTTAACCTTTTTCCACGCTATTTTAGCAGATGATAATGAACCTGTTGAAAAACAAATTTTTACCGATGAGCAGACTCTTTTTGCCTTTGAACCTTCTTTTAGTCTTCACAAAAAATTTGCTATTGGGCTTGCTTACGAATTCCACGATCCAAGCAATGAAATTGATGATGACGAAGTCCATTTCGTTGGGCCAAACTTCTATTTCTACCCAACTGCTAACGCAGAACTCGTTTTCTGGGGTGGTTATAATAAACGCCATATTGGCGCAAATACGCTTTCATTTGGTATAAGCGGACAAGTTGATTTCTAATTAAAGGTTTTAATGATTAAGGTTTTCGCTATTAATAGCGAAAACCTTTTTTTATATAAATCTCCCGCCGGCATAGCCGGCGGGAGATTTATATAGTTCTTTTATTATTTAAAGAGATTTACCAAGCATTGCAGAAACATTTCTAAAAATGCCTTCTGCCACATCTGGTTTATTCATAGAATAAACATGAATATTATTAATGCCATTAGCATACAAATCAATAATCTGATCAGAAGCATAAATAATACCAGCTTGCTTCATCGCTTCAGAATCACTCCCGAATTTATCCACTAAAGATTTAAAACGTTGTGGCATAAATGAGCCCGAAAGTTTTATGGCTCGTTCCACCTGATTTGCATTTGTTATAGGCATAATTCCGGGAATAACCGGACAAGAAACCCCTGCTTCCCGCAATTTATAAAGGAAATTAAAAAACAAATTATTATCAAAAACCATTTGAGTCGTTAAAAAATCCACTCCAGCATCTACTTTCTCTTTCAAAAATCGAATATCTTCTCGCTGGTTAGAACTCTCAGGGTGCACTTCCGGATAACAAGCAGCACCTATACAAAAACCGGCATCACTTTCTTTAAGCTCTCTGACCAATTCTACTGCATGGCAATAATCCCAATGATTTTTATCGCTAGCCAAAAGTTCTGGCGTTAAATCACCGCGTAAAGCCATTACATTTTGAATGCCAGCTTGTTTCATATCTTCTATTCTTGCTTTTACTGTTTCACGACTAGAAGAAACACAAGTTAAATGAGCAAGCATAGGCACATTAAATTTTTCTTTCAAATTTTTAGCTATTTGCAAAGTGTACTGGCTTACTCCGCCACCAGCTCCATAAGTCACGCTCATAAAAGATGGTTTAAGAGCAGCAATCGCTTCAGTTGCATTACAAACACTTTCATAAGAAGTTTCCTTTTTAGGAGGGAAAACTTCAAATGATAAAGAAATTTTATCCTGCTTTAAAATATCAATAATTTTCATAATCAACCGGTACAACAGCCTTTATGCAAATATTTTCATAAACGCAAATATAGTTATTCTTAGAAAGAAAAAAAAGTCTTTTTATAAAAAAAAACAGTGCAGTTCTACGAACTGCACTGTCTACCCGATCCAAACAAACTTCCAAAAATTATTGACCGAGATACTTACGGCCTACACCATATTCATCTTTATATTCTACATAATCTGGAACAAAGCCAGATTCATAGGAGAATACAACGTTGATACCGCACTGGAATTCGTTAAGCAATTTACCTTTGCCTTTGAAATTCTGGCGTTTCTTTTCAACGCGCTCGTCACCTTTTTTACCAACAACAACTTCAGCATCGCACCAGCCACCGCTAGAAGACTTTACACTAGCTTCGCGACCATCAGTAGAAACTACTTTCAACTTAGCAACATCAAATTCTGTGTTGTTACCAGTAGAAGCCCAAATTTGCAATTCACCCTTTAAGCCTGTTCCTGTAAGAGCAATTGTTGGGAAAGCCATTACGTAGCCATACTTATCAATGCGATGAGAAGCACGTTCACCGATGTTTTCACCAAAAATCAAGAAGTAACCACGAGTACCAAGACGGCTCTTGTTCAAAGCAGCCTTAACTTCTGCATGATTTGGAGCTACTTCTGCAAGTTGGAGCAAACGATATTCAGAGACCACAGGATCTTCTTCGTCTTTTGCCATTTGCAAGTTCTGAGCCACATAACCATTTTCTGCTTCAGTACGGATAGCCTTGATTTCTGCTTCAGAGCCAGCTACTTTAGAAGCCGCTTGTGCAGAATCAATAAATGCAAATGCGTTCAAAACGGTGTTGTAATCAGTACCTTCTTGGGAAACCTGAACCTTACCAACATTTGCCATAACGCGGGCGTATTCTTTTACAACATCCATATTCTTCACAGAAGAAATGTTCTGAGAAGCTTTATCAAAATAACCAGGAAGCAAGGTGCTATAAGGGTCTTTCTTAGCTTCTATTTCAGCGGCACGCACAAGAGCCAATGTGAAGTTATCATAAAACTCATCGGAAACATTGCCTTTTTTCTTTGCTTCCAAATAAGAGTTAATAGCATTACGGAAACGACCTTCTGATAAATGTTCGTCACCGCGCTTTTCGTTTGTACCTTTACAGGCTGTAAATGCCAATGTCATGGCCATAGCAGATACTAGGAAAAATCGATTCATGGATTGATTCCTTTTATTGATTGTGATACCTTTTATCGCCAAAAGCAGTAAAAAAAACTGATTTTAGCAGACTGACCCTTTGAAATTTTAATTTAATTAAATATTTTAACATTGCCTTGTAGAAAAGAGTAAATTTTTATTTGGAGAGTAAACTCTGTGAATATTTTGGTCATTTCACCAGAAGCCGGCCTTTCAACCAGTTCATTAGCAACCGCAGTGAACCGTATTACTGATGCCTTTGACGAAGGCGGCATTATGGCTTTGACGTGTTCTCCCTACTATAAACAGGTTTTTTCTGATTCTCAAGACATGCAATGCATATTCAAAGGCACTGAAAGATTACACTATAAGCCTTTTGAAATTTGGAAAAGCCCTAATTCTAACCATACTTATATCTACAACGAAGAATTTTTTGGACGCCCTTATGTTTATGGCGAGCCCCACTTCCCTTATCCCGATAACCATATTCGCTATTCTTTTTTAGCATCTGCCGCTTTAGAATTTGCGTCGGTATCTGGTTTTAAGCCTAATGCCATTCTCGGTCATGAATGGGGGGGAGCTCTTGCAGGTCACCTGATACATTCTCTTTACGCTCAAGAATTTGATAAAACACCATTTTTCCTTACCGTCCACAACATCAAGTATGACTTTTTAGTTCCAGAATCTGAAATAGGTATTTTGGGACTTCCTCGTGCAGACCACAATATGGATGGCTATGAATATTGGGGAAAAGTGAGTTTGTTAAAAGCCGGAATCCTTTACGCCAATATGGTTTTATTGCCTTCCTCTGGTTATCGTGATGCTATTTTGAATACAAATATTGCAGGCGGTATGACTGGATTTTTACAAAGCAATGCAAATAAAATCAAAGGCATTCAATTTGGCGTTAGCTATTCTCTTTGGGATTTTAATAGAGGGTCAGGACTTGCAATTCAAGAAGCAAAACAAAAAGCGAAACTTGAACTGGAACAGCTGGTCTGTGCTAAATTCCAAAACAAACTTTTATTGTACGCCCACCTGGACAAAGAAGCTGGCGACACTTCAGAAACCCTTTCAACGCTTTTAGCTGATTTAGCCTCTTTAAATGTTTTTGTTCTTGTTGGTATGGATGAATCTCAACCAGAATGGGATTATTACAATTCTATCGCTGCTGAATACCCAAACAATTTCTGTGTCAGACGCTTAGGTAAAACTACAGACTTGCTACAAAAGCATCTTGCTGGTGCTGACATTTTATTTGCTGGTAATTTAAAAGAACCTTCTTCTTCTATTTTATTAAAAGCTCTTGCGGCTGGAACTATTCCTATTACAGGGAAAGATACTGGTGTTGCCCGTATGCTTTCTTCTTATTCAGAAGAATCAACAAATACCGCTAATGCTTTCTTGGTAGACGACCCTCGTTCTCCAGTAATGGTTCTTCGCAGTCTCAAAAAATGTCACGAAGTTTATAATTCAACTCTTTGGAAACAAGTTGTAGAAAATGCTTATAGTTTCCGCTATGAATGGGATAGAACTATAGCTCAGTATTTACTTACTCTCGGCGAATTTTCTGAGAATTAAAAACTTTTAAAATAAATTGAGCGAGTTTAAAAAACTCGCTCAATTTATTTTAGCTATAGACTATTTTAGACAATACCCAATTTTTCCATAACAAGTTTTTTACCTGTCTGGAAATCACTTTTCCCACTACCTAATTTTGGTAAAACATCTAGTTTTACAACAGCACTAGGTAACATAAGTGGAGGTAAGCCAACTTCACGGAGCATTGTTTTAACTTCGTCTTCGCTCTTTTCACCAGCAAAAACAAGAACAATCTTTTCACCCTTGCTTCCATCCGGAACAGCAACTGCGAAATGTTCAATTTCATCAAACAAAGAGCATTCTGAAATTTTGAAATCCACAGAGCCAAGGCTGACCATTTCTCCGCCCAGTTTTGCAAATCGACTATACCTATCTACAATAGTCAAATAACCATCTTCATCAACATGACCTTTATCGCCTGTTTTATACCAACGTTTTCCATTGATAACAGCAATTGCTTGAGACGTGCGTTCTGGGTCTTTTAAATAACCCTTCATAATTTGAGCACCACCAATGAGAATAAGACCATCTTCTCCGACAGATAATTCTTCCATTGTATTAGGGTCAACAATTCTGAATTGCGTTCCTGGCAAAGGAGCTCCGACAGTTCCAGGTTTATTACCTTCTAAAACTGTTTTGTAATCGTCCATAAGAACATCTTTTGTATTTACCGCAGCCACAGGAGTTGTTTCTGTACAGCCAAATCCTTCAAAAATTTCCAATTTGAATTTTGTACGGTAAAGTTGACGCACATCTTCACGAATTTTTTCTGCACCAGCATAAATACTTCGAATATGTTCAAACATCAATGGGTGCACAGCACGATTAATACCCCACATTCGTAAGAATGTTCCTGTAGCCACCATAATAGTCACTTTAAATTGAGCGCACATACGAGAAACCAACTTTGCATCTGTCGGATCCGGGCAAGTTGCAACCGGAACACCACAAACCAAGCAAAGCATGGTGGTAATTGAAAAACCAAATGCATGGAAAAGCGGTAAAGAACCTAAGAAAACATCTTCAGAACTAGGATTCAAAACACTTTCACATTGTTTGATATTTCCAATCAAATTCAAATGAGTCAGTTCAACCCCCTTTGGCATTCCTTCAGAACCAGAACTAAAAATAATCGTAGCCACATCATCTAAAGAAACTTTCTTCATGAAACGCCATTCTAAATACCAAGCAGGTAAAAGCATTACACGCAAGAAATTTTTCACAAGTTCAATCTTAGGTAATTTGGCTTTTAAATCTTCCATGTAATAGACTTTGTATTTGTCTAACAATCTTTCAATAGGAACGCCTTTCTGCTTTAATTTATCGATAAAAACTCTTGCCGTAATAATCGTTTTAACATCGGCTACACTACAACAATAATCCATAGTTTCTGGTGTATTGGTGTAATTCAAATTGTAAACGGTTTTGCCTCTAATTAAGCAAGCCATATTCACAATAATTCCTGGTCCAGAAGGAGGAATTAGAACACCTATTTGCTTTTCGCCTGCAGTTAATTTTTCAAAAACTTTAGCAAACGCAAACGAACCTGCCGCGAGTGCATACGCTGATAGATGATTTCCATCTGGGCTATATACAGAAGGGCCGCTTCCCACTCTTTTTGCTGCACGAATCCAGGCAGAAGCCACAGGACGCTGCATACGAATAGAAGAAGTCCAAGCAGTAATAGAAAGTTCCTGAACAGCTCTTTTTACCATTACCGGAGTTGTATCTAAAGGCAACAATTCTCCAAAAGCAACTGTTACAATACGATCTCCAGAATGAACCAAATCTTTAAAGCCAGCATCAGCCATGGAATAACTACTGCCCCACAAACCTTGAACATAGAAAGGCAACAATTTAATCCGAGGAACATCTTTAATTGCTTCAGAGTAATCTAAACGGAAACGGTTCATATTTCCCGTTGGTGTCATTGTATTTTCCGGAAACATCACAACTGCTTCGCCACGAAGGAGAGCGGCTCTTGCCTCTTGCATTGCTTTACTTGGATTAGTGATGTCTAAATCAATTGTTTTCATTTGCGAACGCAATAAACGCACATACCATTTTTCAAAAGCAGGCTTTGTAATTACAAAACGCATTGGGCGAGGACTTGCCATTTGAATTAAAGCCCAATCGATATAAGAAATGTGGTTTCCAACTAAAAGTACAGGACCTTCCCATGGAATATTTTGAACACCTGAAACCAAAAATTTATAATGGATAGAAAGAGCTGAACGCATCAATTGGCGAAGTAAAGTATGAGGCAAAGCCCATAAAGCCCAAACGGTACCAGCTAAACAAACAACACCTAAAATAAAGAACAAATTAATTCGTTCAATATCAAAAAGCCAAATTGAAAATACTGCTAATATTTCAAAGACAACTATACAAAAACTTTGCACCCCATTATTTACAGAAAGCACATGGCCTGCAGACCTTGGTTTGGTGTGGTAAAGGAGCATGGCAAACATTGGAATCATATAGATACCACCACAGAAGCCAAGCAAAGCAAAAGCTATAGCATTGTAAGGTCTTGCAATAAACGGGATAAGGAAAATAAGAATAGCAGCCCCACCCGTTCCCATTGGAATAAGTCCAGTTTCAATGAAATTTTTTGACATTTTCATTGCAAAGACGATACCAGCCAAAAGACCTACTGCAGTTCCTATAATTGCATAATTTGCAAGAATATCTTGATTAAACAAGGAACCAGAACCAAACAAATCTTGGATAACAAAAACCATAAGGAAAATCATTACCCAGAACATTGAAAGTCCAATAATTGATTGGCGAAGAGCTCTATTCACCCAGATTTTTGTCATCTTTCTACGGGTAAAAAGCAAATTAAAATAGCGATTCCATGGGAACTTCAATGAAGCATCATAAACACCAACTGACGGCAAACGCAAGCAGCAAAATACTCCAAACAATTCAAGAGCAAACAAGACTAGGCCTACTAGTGGGAGCGTTCCAATTTGTGCGGCAAAGTCTTTTGCTTCTGGATACATAGATTCATACAAAATAGCGATTGTTCCTCCCGACAATACAAGAGCCGAGAAAAACACAATCATAAGAATTCCACTCGCTTTCGCTAAAACCCTTACTCCAACCAACTCTTTCATATACCCATTTTTTGCCGGGCTTTGAAACGCTTGTAAAATAAAGAACAACGCAATTCCAACAAATATTAACGGAAGGTTTGCCATATAAACACCTAATCCGAAAAGTGCTAAAGCTGGCAAAGAAAGCAACGCAGTCCATTTCAGAACTCGTTCTTTTGGATACTTGTCAGAAAAGTAACCTGCAGGCGTTATTAAAAGAAGTGAAGGCAACAAGAAAAGCAAATGGAGAACATAGAATTGCCACGAACCTGTAGGTAAAAAGCCTACATGACTAAAAACCAATTCCATATAACCAACGATAATTGTTGCAATGGCTACTTGAGAAAAAGCCAAACCATAAAAAGAAAAAACGCCTGCTGTTTTTTTCATTCGCATTCCTTTGGTAAAGAAGTAGGAAATTAAAACAAATTCTTCTAGAATAACAAAACTAGAAAATCTATAACCCATTCATAATTTAAATTAATTCTCTCACTCTAATAATTAGAATTTTATAGACAAATTAATTAAAACTTTCTTAATGTTAACTTTTGTTTACACCACTTGCTCAAAAAAATCAGTTTCCCTCAAAAAGCACTTTATCTATTCTATTGTTCCAATAAGGTGTTTTTTCTTGTAAAATTTCTACTCCATTTTCATAAATACATAGAAAACATTCTTCATTTATAACATCAAAATCAGAACCACCATTAAACACATTTAAATTTCCGTATTCTTCTTTTGTTTTCCAAAGACAAACTTTGCACTGAAATTGTAAAGAAAGTTGCTTGCAATAAGCCACAAGAATATTCTCTGACACACGTTCTTCAAGCGTTTCTTTCGCAAAAGCCAAAATTTCAGAAAGCAAAATTTGCTTTACTCCTGTTGGCAAAATTATCCGACCTGAAATATTGTATTCTGTTAGCATGGGGTGAAATAAAAAATTTTCATTTTTAATTATATATATTTTTTGTAGGAAAAAATTAGGTTTTGTTATGGCTATCAAGAAGAAATAAATCATTCTCTTCTAAATTCTAACCTAAACAAAGGGACCCATGTTTCTTGTCCCTCTTCAGAAGTCCAACGAACTACTTGAGAAAGTATAGCTCTTTGAGGAATCAGCACATTCTTTGCAAGACTCTTAACCAAGCCACTTGTAAAATCTTTAGCAAACCATGCCCAATATAAATTTCCTTGCCTAATACAATAATTACCATTTGCCATATGTAAATCAATGGAAAGCGACAATCCCAAAGGTTCCTTTTCCAAGGATTTTTGCAATCGTTCTACATAAATATCACTATTTTCATTTTTCTTCAGGTACTGTCCCAAAGCTATATCACCAAGTCCCGTTTCAATATGCAAAATCTTAGGAATTTTTACATTCGGCACTCGACCCGCATGCTTAAAGTGACTAAGCCATTCCCTAGGGAGTGTTTTTTCTGCTCCGATAACAGTAAGACTTTTCCTAGCTCTTGTTGCAGCTACATAAAGCAAACGATAATTATCTTGAGAGTTTTTTGCATCAACAGTTTTCACGTTCCAAGACCCAAGAGCTAAAATTACATTATCCCATTCTAAACCTTTAGCGCTATGCATAGTTCCAACAGATACACCGCCTATATTCTTTGTTGCAAAATCACTATAAGATACTTCATTAAGATATTGATTAAAATTTCCTAGCGTTATTTCATTTTCCCCGCAAGCCGTTTCAACTTCTATAAAATCATCCACAAGTGCATCAAATAATTCAAAAGTACTTTCTTTCTTATGTCTCAACTTATAGTTTTCTGCAAGCTCTCTAAATTCCTTAACACTCCAAGGAATTTTTCCAACTCGTGGATCTTCTTGCAAAATTTTACAGAATCCTAAAACCTCGCGAATTTTTTCAATTGGACACTTGTCTTTGTCTCGACCTTTCAAAAGTCGATAAGAAATTTGTTTTTCTTCTAACTTAGCCGCAGCCAAAAATGTTTCCGCATTATCTCGAGTCAAAACACAATAAGATTCTTCTGGTTCTCTACTAAATTTATCAGATAAAATTTCAGCTGCTATAAATGCTGCTATTGTTTTATCTTTTTCTTCATAAAAATTTAATTCTGCCTTTCCTTGATTTAAAGCATACTGCACAGAATCTTTTTTCACTCGTTCAGTCATCAAGTCTAATAACTTTGCATTAGCTCGTACCAAGCCAGACACGGAACGATAATTAGTCGTTAAATAAAATTTTTCCGTATTAGGAAATTCATCTGCAAATTTTTGGAAGTATTCCGAGGAACTTCCTCGAAAAGCAAATATACTCTGATCATCATCACCCACCACAATCACACGAGGTTCTTTTTCTCCTAAATCGTAAAGTGCTCGCAGCAATCGATATTCCCCTGCCGATAAATCCTGAAATTCATCAACAAGAATCACACTAGGCGTACCAACCCCCATATCTTCACCGGATTCCAAAAGTTCAGCAGCCTTAACAACCACTTCATCAGAATTTTCCAAAGCCTTTTTATTGCCTTGTACGCCAAGAATAGAAAAAGCAAGAGAATGGAATGTACTAATATTTACCTTAGACGCCAATGGACCAGCTAAATTATAAAGACGTTTACGAAGTTCGCGACAAGCTGCTCGCGTATATGTCAAACACAGTATTGAATCGGGTTTTGCCTCTTCAATCCACAAAAGTGAAGCGACCTTATGAACCAGTAAATGAGTTTTTCCAGAACCAGGTCCAGCTCCTACAAGAATATGTTTTCTACGACTTTTTATTATTTTTCTCTGTTCTACATTAACACTTTCTATTTTTTGTTTAAGTTCATTAGAGACGGATTCTGTCAAAGCCACTCCCTGCATATATTTGAAGCGAAAATCTTCAATATCCATCAAAAAATAATCTTCTAATAATTGTTGCGCCATATGTTCATCAATAAGCATAGTCTTAGCATATTCACCAACAATATGAATTGCTTCTGACTTATGTTTATAATGAGCGTCTAGCATTTCAAAATCATTGGGTGTAAAAATACGTTGTTTTGCCTCTGGATTCAATTCCATAACAAGACCTGTATAAAAAACTACAAGCCCGTGTTCTAATGTAATAGCTCCCACTAAATGCAAAAACAATAAAGCAAATTCTAATTGTTGTTGTATTTCAAGATGTTCTACAGCTTTTTCGCCATACATTCTACTTATCAAGCCATTTAAAGAAAACCAAACAACATTCCCGCTACGAGAAGTCTGTTCCTTCTGCATTTCAGTCAAAACTTCAATAACTCTATCAAAAATTTTCCACTGTTTTTCAAGGTTTTCCTTAACAGAATTTGGATCCACCAAAAACTCAATCTGATAAATTTGATGTCCAGCTTCAACTAAATGAATTTCAGCAACGCTTTCGTGTGCCCAATAACGCAATATACCTCGAAAAATGAACAGATTGCGTCTCGATGTGGATGCTCCCACAAAATCCGTTCTCTGATTTAATAGAGAATTCAACCGTGTTATATCTAATACAAATCGGTCATTGACTCCCTTGCCCTCACAAGCTTTTAGAAGTTCTTTTTGCAAAGATGCCGCCGCATTTAAAAGACTGCGCGGAGTATCATTTCCTTTTCTCTGCAATCGAACACTCCAATCATCATCTTCATTCAAAAGATGTAAAGAGCGAAGCAAACGCAAACCATCATTCGCTTGTTGCTGATTCAAGCCTAAATTTACTTTGAGTTCATCTAAAGCACATTCTGGAGAACGAGTCCATCTCTTACTGATAATATGATGAATTATTCGATATGCTATACTTTCGGTAGAATTAGGTATTTCAATTTTATCTGATCCTATCGCCTCACGAGCTTGTTCTGCAGATTCTACAGAAATAGAAGAACCAAACATTTGTGTTCTATTACGCTTACGTTTTAAAAAACCTTGTTCCTCTAAGACTAGAACAGCTAACTTAACTTTTGTCGTATTTACACTTACATCTGTTTCTTTTTCAGTCCATCCACATTGATCAGCGATTTCAAGAGCTGACATTATCAGACGATTATGGTTTCCAGCCATCTTTTTTAGCACTCGCCAAACTGTCGCAATTTCCTGCGCAGAAAGCTTTGATTGTTGTAAAATTTGAAAACTCGTATTCAAATCATTCGGATGGAAAAGAGCGACACAACTTGCTTGCAAATTTGGGTTTCGTCCTGCACGCCCCGCCTCTTGCACATAATTTTCTAATGTACTTGAAATCTCATAATGAGCAACTAATTCAACATTATCTTTATCAACACCCATACCAAAAGCCGTTGTTGCCACTATGGTATCTACTTCCTCATTTTGAAATTGGTCTTGAATAACCATTTTCTTTTCAGATTCCATTTTTCCATTATAACAGGCGCTAGCAAAACCTCGATTATACAATTCTTCAGCAAGAGATTCTGTTGTTTTCACTTTGGAAGCATAGATGATTTTAGGACCAGCATATTCACGGAGTAGATTTATTAACTGCTTTCGACGTTCATTCTGCGACTCAGAAGACTCAACCACTTTATAAGTCAAATTTGAACGTTTCGCTGGGCTAATGAATTGAACTAACTCTATATTTAATCGTTCCTTGAAATAGCTACAAATATCTTCTACTACCGATTTTTTTGCCGTTGCTGTAAAACAACTTATAGGAATTGGAGTTTCAAGTTTTTTTTCTGTTTGAAGGTCTCTTAAAAATTCAGCCAGATAAAGATAATCTACTCTAAAATCATGCCCCCAACTGCTAAAACAATGAGCCTCATCAACCACAATACGCTCAACCCGACGTTCCATCAACAAATTAAAAATTGTATTTGAACGTAATGATTCGGGTGAAATATATAAGATACACTTTTCTCCACTACGAACTTTTTCAATTGCATCCTTACGTTCCGCTGGCGAAAGCATAGAGTTAATATACGCAGCCTCCCCTATCTGCCTACGTTTTTCAAGAACATCCACCTGATCTTTCATCAGAGCAACAATAGGTGAAATTACCACTGTCAAAGCTCCTAGCTGAGTTCCTGCAATAAGAGCCGGTAATTGGAACGTCATTGATTTTCCGCCTCCGGTTGGGAATACAGCTAAAAGAGATTCACCTCGCATCGCTGATTCTACAACCTGTTGTTGCAAAGGAATTTTTTCATTTTCACTAAAAGAACGGAAACTAGGAAAACCAAACCATTTCTGTAATTGTTTCGTTGAACTAAGTTGCTCACTACAATAAGGACAAAGTGAATTTCCGCAAGGAACAAGACGCCTATTATGCAATATAGTTTCAAGATGAGGGTACTGATAACGAACCCAATGTGGCACAAAATCACTAGGGCCTTCTTCGTAAAAAAGAGTTAAAAGAAAACACCATTCTGCACGATATGTTGCCCATTCATTTTCAAAATTATGATAAAGACAAATTGATTTTTTGTATTGAGTTCGAAACCAATGTTGAATTTCGGGCAATTGACGTCGCAATTCACTTTGACTGGGAAAATCAATAATATCAAAAAAAGGGGCAAAACCAGGCTCATTCTTTAAAAATTGAAATAACAAATAACGCAGTTGCCATGGCAATGCATTCCATTTAACAATACAATCTTCTAAAAGTGTCTTACAAAGTTCAGCATCCTTCAACGGATCAGATTTTTCATCTTCGCTATGCAAATATTCCTTACGTAATTTATGATAAGGTTTGCGAGGAAATAAGAGAGATGAAAGCATCAAAGTATCTAAAACTTTAACATTGGGAAAATCTATGGAAAAATAATCTCTAAGAATCGGAACATCATGACGAAGTATATTATGTCCTACAATAAATTTCGCTTTTTCTACAGCAGATTCTAATTTTGCAGAATTAACAGCTCGAACACAATAGTCACCTAGAATAAAACCATATTCACGAACCTTTGCTGTTTTCGGGTTATATTCTAAATCAAAGAACAAAAATCCATTTAAACCCAACATAAAATAAAATATATACTAAAATGTTTGTATTTCATAACACAACTCAAGAAATAAACAGATTTCTTTTTACGACAAAAACAAAATAAGACTATCTCTAGTATCAAATTAAGTCTTTTCGTAAGGAGATGAAATCATGATTTCTATCGATAGTATTAGTCGTGCCATGTTTCCTACATTACAGTAGGATTTTAGGGTATTGGAGAGGAATTCTGACATAGTTTAGCTTAAGGACTTGGATAATATCAACTAGATATTATTTTGTCAATGCAGGTAAAATAATTATGTAGGCAAAAATCAAACATTTACCTACAATTACTAAAAAAATAGATTTAACTCTGCGTTTTGTTGGATTTTTAACAACATTAACATTGCGTTTTGTTAGATTTTTAGATATATTTAATGCTGCGTATTGTTCAAAGGCAAGAAAATGAAGCCATTTAAGCGAAAAATCTACAAGAAACTCCTAGACTGGAAGGTTAAATCCACTGGTGATACAGCTCTTTTGATAGAGGGAGCTAGACGCATCGGCAAATCCACTATCGTTGAAGAATTTGGGAAAAACGAATACGAAAGCTACCTTCTCGTCGATTTTACGATTGCTAGCGCTACCGTCAAGGAAGCATTCTTGAGTCATCTGAACGATTTGGATACATTCTGGATGCTCCTTTCCTCTGTTTACCATAAGACTTTGCATCGTCGAAAATCGCTTGTCATCTTTGACGAGATTCAAAAGTTTCCAAAAGCAAGGGAAGCAGTCAAATATTTGGTCAAAGATGGACGTTACGATATTATTGAAACAGGTTCATTGATTTCGATCAAAGAAAACGTGAAAGATATCAATCTCCCATCAGAAGAGCATTCTGTAAAAATGTTTCCTATGGATTTCGAGGAATTTTGCATTGCATTGGATGAAGCTCCGCTTTTGGACTATTCAAAAAAATGTTTTGATTCCAAGATTCCGTTAGAGAATAATCTGCACAAGAAAGCATCTCTTTTGTTCCGCCAGTATATGCTTGTAGGCGGAATGCCTAAAGCCGTTGCGCAATTTATACAACATGACAGAAATTTTTCTGCTGCCGATGTTGAAAAAAGAAAAATCCTTGAGACTTACAGGAATGATATTGCAAAAATAGATCGCAACTACCGTTCTAAAGTGCAGTCCATTTTTGATCAAATTCCATCATTCCTTTCGCAACACGAAAAACGAGTTCGTTTAAGAGGAGTTGAGGGTAGCGTAGGCGAATCTTATGAAGACACATTTTTTTGGCTTGCGGATTCAATGATTGCCAACGAGTGTTTTAATACAACCGATCCAAACATAGGCCTTTCGTTAAACGAAAAAAGAACATATATCAAATGCTATATGGGTGACACAGGGCTTTTGATTAGCCATACGTTTGACGAAAATCAGCTTGCCGATGAGGATCTTTATCTAAAAATTCTACAGGGAAAACTTTCGTTAAATGAAGGTATGTTTTTCGAGAATGTTGTAGCGCAAATGTTGTCGAGCAATGGACATAAACTTTACTATTACAATCATTATAGCTCAGAAAAGAAGCGCAACGATATTGAGATTGACTTTTTGATTGGAACAGGGAATAAACTTCGTCGAAAGATAATTCCCATCGAGGTCAAGTCCAGCCGAAATTACACGATAACCTCTTTACAGAAGTTTATTGAAAAATTCTCCGAGCGTATTGACCACGGAATCGTTGTTCACCCAGGAAACTTGAAAATACAAAACGAAATTACTTACATCCCTGCTTACATGGCTATATATTTGTAGCAACCTGAAATATTGTATTCTGTTAGCATGACCCAAATTAAGTATTTACATCAATATACCGACATTTTGGAAATGCAGAACACCCATAAAAAGTTTTACCAACATTTTCACCTTTTTTTGCAGTTCGTAAAACAAGCAAAGAACCACAACGTGGACAAACCTTTTCAGAACTTTTCTTTTCGCCTTTTTCATCTAATCCAAGAGATTTTTGAATTGGTAATTGCAATTCAAAATGGTTTATATTTTCATTATTTTGTTTTTTTTCTGTTGATTTTTCAGATTCTTGTTCAACAAGTAACTCTTCATATTTTTTTGCATAATCCGATTTATTGAAAGAACAATACTTTAAAAATGAATCCATAAGTTCATACATTTCTGTTTCTGAACTTTTATCATTATCATCACTTGCCTCAATACGTTTAATATAAGAAATCAATTGATCAGAGCGAATAACTATATCTCTCACTTCTTTAGGAGCATTTTTATCATTTAAAACTGTTTTGGAATTAGCTAATACAACAATTGAGCGATAAAAATTTGAACAATACTTTTCAAATAAAATTTTTGTTAAAAAATTTTTTTTACTGTCTTTTCTTATTTCTTTCAAAAGATTTAAATGTCGTTCATTTTGAGAAACTGGCGAAGGGAAACCTTCTTTTCGATAAAACTTTCCATTTCCCTTATGCCGGATAAAATTCCCTTTATCATCTATTTCAATATTACCATACAAATTTTTACATTCAATTACAAAAATATGCTTACGTGTAATTACTAAAAAATCTATTTGTGCAGAAAGTCCATTCTTTTCCAAAAATAAATCATGCGCAATAAGCATATCCATTCTACTATTTTTTAATTCATACGCAACCTGTTTTTCACCATAAAAGCCATGTTCAACAGCTGCAATCTGCTTTTCTATTTTTGCTTTCAATTTAGAATCAGCTTGCGCCGATAAAGTTTTCATTTTCTTTAAAAAAAAATTCCGACTCGGTATTTTCTTTGACAAAAACAGGACCAAAACTCTTATTTAAAACTGCATCTAAAATGCTCATAAAAAACTCCTTTACATATATTCAATTTGTATTATTTTATATCGTCATTCATTTCTTTCACAAAACTTAAATATATCTTATTTAAAAAAAATCCAACCATTTTTTATAAGCTATATTTTCGTTATTCAAAGAAGCTCACCATGCAAGTTGAAGGGATAATCAAAACAATTGTTTTTAGAAATGCTCAAAACGGATATTCTGTTTTGAAAGTAGCAGCTGTTTCCCCAAAAAAAGTAATTACACTCACGGGAATTTTTCCAGAAATTGCAGAAGGAGAAAAAATAATCGCTCAAGGTGAATGGGTTAATCACCCACGCTTTGGAAACCAATTTGCGGCAACCTCTCATGAAACAACTGTTCCCGATTCAAACGAGGCGCTTATTCATTACCTTTCAAGCCGAAAGTTCCCTGGAATCGGGCCTAAAACAGCAACAGCCTTAGTTGAAAAATTCGGAAATGATTTACCCAATATTATTGAAAACTCTCCAAACAAATTAAAGGGTGTTACGCGCGGTTTTACAGAAAATCATATTATTCGTTTCGTTTCAGCTTGGCGTTTAGCAAAAGAAGAACGAGAAATTTTTCTTTGCCTTTACGAATACGGGATCAAAGGAAAAACAGCCGAAGACATTACCAAAACCTACGGAAAAGTCATTCCTGTTTTATTTGCAGAAAATCCTTACTTTATATGTACTTCAAAATTTGAAATTCCTTTTTCGCAAATCGATTCCATTGCATTAAAAAAGGGAGAAAATCGCTACGCTGAAAATCGTTTGAAAGCAGCTATCATAGAAGCCATGCGCTTAGGCATTTCAAACGGGCACGTTTTCTTACCAGAGCCAGAACTTTTTGAATACTCTTTTTTCATTGCAGGTTTTGAATCATTTGACGAAGACGCTTTAGAAGTTATTTCAAGAGTTTACAAACAACTTTGTCAAGACGAAATCATTTTAGAAAACGGAAATTGCTACTTGCCGCGTTTATACCATGCAGAAAATTTCATAGCGAACTTTATTCAAGAACGCTTAATTTGTCCGAAACGCGATTTAGACAAAGACGCTATAAAAAACTTAAATTCTTTTGAACGAACTCTTGGTTTTAATTTTGACAACAAACAACGAGAAGGAATTTTTTCTGCCTTACAAAACAAGTTTTCCATTCTCACAGGCGGACCGGGAACCGGAAAAACAACTATTCTCCAAGGGCTTTTACACTTAGCAGAACTTTCCAAAGAAAAAGTAATTCTAGCGGCCCCTACAGGGCGCGCCGCCAAGCGCATGAAAGAAGTTTGCCAAAAAGAAGCCTACACAATTCATCGATTGCTTTCTCTTGACCCAGTTACAGGAACTTTTGTAAAAAACGAAGACAACCCAATCACAGCCTCGTTTTTAGTTATCGACGAATTCAGTATGGTTGATACCGAACTTTGCGCAGCTTTATTCGAAGCGATTCCTTGGAGTTGCAGAGTTCTGCTCATCGGCGATGCCGATCAGCTTCCAAGCGTTGGCCCAGGGAATATTTTAAAAGAACTTATCGCTTGCGAAAAAATCCCTTCAGTCAAGCTCGAACGGATTTTCAGGCAACAAGGGGAAAACGACATCGCAGAAAAAGCAGATTCCATTAACCACGGCGTTTTACAAAAACCTTTAGAAGGAAATAATTTTCATTTTCGACCATATTCTGATGAACTAGAAGGAAACGAAATTCTTTTAAGCTTAATAGAAAAAGAAATCCCGCAAAAAATGAAATTAGATTTGCGAAAAGATTTACAAATTCTAGTTCCCATGCGCAAAGGTCCATTCGGCACTGGTGCATTAAACAACACGCTTCGCGAACTTTTAAACCCACAAGCAAACGGATTGCAATTAGGCGGCACACATTGGAAACTCGGCGACCGCGTGATGCAACTTCAAAACAATTACGACAAAAATATTTTCAACGGCGACATCGGTTTCATCACAGAAATTCACAAAGAAAGCAAAAAACTAATCATTGACTTTGACGACCGAGCCATTCTTTTTGACGCCGACGACATTTCAGAACTCACCCTCGCCTACGCAAGCACCATCCATAAATCACAAGGTTCTGAATACCCAGCCGTCATCATTATTTTAGACACAAGTCACTACCGGATGCTCCGCAGAAATCTCCTTTACACAGCGGTCACACGCGCAAAAGGCCACGTTTGGATTCTTTCAGCTCCAGGCGCTCTCGACACATCGCTTAGAAATCAAAAAGATAAACACCGTTATACAAACTTAAGCCTAAACATCTCTGAAGTTTAATTTTTTCCCCAAGCGTTCTCCGCGCATCAAACAAAAAAAAACAACAAATCATGCGCGGGTCGGGCTGCCTGCGTTATCTCGTGCCGTCGCACCCTGATTATTTTCTCTCACTTGTCACAGTTCTTGTCATTGCGATGGAACGTAGTGACAGAAGCAATCTGCTTGCCAACAGATGGCCACGTCGTCTTAAAAGACTCCTCGCCATGACAACCCTGAACTTGCCCGCAGTTCTTGTCATTGCGATGGAACGTAGTGACAGAAGCAATCTGCTTGCCAGTTCTACACTTGTCGCAGTTCTTGTCATCATCGCCACACTACGTTCGCGATGACAATCCTAAACTTGTCATTGCGAAGCTTGAAAAGCTGAAGTAATCTCCTTACAAGTTGCCAGCAATCCCCTTGCCAACAGATGGCCACACGGCACAAGTGCCGTTCGCGATGACAATTTATACTACGCTCGTAATGACAAAAAAAAACAAGATGACCACGAGACTCAAGGCCTCTCGCCATGACAACCCTGAACTTGCCCGCAGTTCTTGTCATTGCGATGGAGTGAAAAGATTTTTCCGCGAAGCCTAAATATGAGCCTGCCACGAGCCACACTTGTGGCGTGGTGGAAGCAATCTGCTTGCAATTTTTGCCAAAAAACATCTTAACGACTCCCATAAAACATATCCTCAAAAAACCCTACATTTTTATACCAGAATTTTTTATTTTTATACCAATATGAAACGGATTTTATTTTTCTTTCTATGCTTTGCTCTAGCGCTTCATGCAAGAATCGCTTTAGACCCCAATGTAAACAAAGACCGAATGGTAATGGGCGAAGAATTTGAATTACACATGGACGTTTTAAAACATGACCTCCAAAATTACACACCTAGAGAAATTCCGCAAATTAAAGTTGCCGAAGGTTTTCAATTTCTCGGTTTAGACAGTACCGACACATACGTTCAAAACTTTTTTGACCGCTACCCCGTTCGCCGTTACATATTCAAATTAAAAGCCCCCAAAAAAACAGGCAAACAAAATATCGGTTCTGTCACCTGGAACATCCAAGGTTCTAATTATACCGTTTACCCATCTCTTGGTGTCACAATTCATCGTTCTTTTGACTCACCCGCTGTAACCGTTTCTTTATCCCCCAACAAAAAAACAGTATATGAAGGCGAACAATTTTCTGTTACTATTGCTTTTCACACCTACGAACACTTTGCAGGTTCTTTAACTCCAAAATCAATGGATTTAGGAAACGACTTCATTATTCATCGCTCTGATTTATCCAATCTTGACTTTAAACCAATTCCAAATTCAAGAGAACTCCAAGCAAGTGCAAAATTCGCTTGGCTTTCTCCAACAAAAAGCGGAACTCTAAACATTCCTTCTTTCACATTCAATTACACCAAACAAGGTGCGCCTAAAATCGTAGAAGAAAAAAAATCTAATGGTGGCTTTTCAATGAGTTTCAAATCTGTCAAACAAGAAACAGAAGAAGCCGAAGCCTCTACCACTCCAGTAAGCATAAAAGTTTTGCCATTGCCTCCCGGCGCCCCGCAAGATTTTTCTTCAATGGTCGGTAATTATTCCTTTAAAGCAGAAATTGATAAAGACTCATTAAAAGTCGGCGAAGCTTTAACATTATCCATTTCAATTAAAGGCGATGGAAAACCAGGAACAATCACAGATCCAAAACTTCCTGATTTTCAAGAATTCCGTTCTGTCCCACCAGAAACCAACATCCAGAAAAAAATCCTGAATGGCAAAACAATTACTTCTAAAGACATCAAAATATTTTTATACCCAAAACGCAAAGGGTCTTTTGAAATCCCAGAAATCTCTTATTCTTGGTTCAACCCTTCTAAAAAGAAATACGAAACAGCCAAAGCAGGCCCTTTTAAAATAGAAGTTGAAAAAGGCGATGCTGCAAGTGAAAATCAAAGTATATCCCTTTCAACACCACTCGTACAAACCAAGCAAGAAATCGAAACACTTGGTTCTGACATTCGTTTCATCAAATCTGTTCCGCTTACAGCAGGGACTTTAAAAACCTATAAGCTCCCAGGTATCATTGCTTTTATTCTTTTACCAATACCATTCTATTTCGTTCTCATTTTTATTTGGAAACGCCATCGGAAAAACCAAAGCGATTTAGCTTTACTTCGCCAACGCAAAGCTTCTAAGAATTACAAAGCGGCTATAACACTTGCAGAAAAAGCACTTCAAACAAAAGATTCAAAAAGTTTTTATGCTGCTTTAGAATCAGCGTTAATTGGCTACTTAAGTGACAGAACCAACTTAGAATTCCGCGGCATGTTACGCAACACAAGGGAAACCGCTTTACGAGAAAACAAAGTCTCTGAAGAAAACATTTCAAAAATTGAATCCTGGCTAGAAAAATGTTCTGCCGGTCGGTTCTTACCAATGGCAGCTGACACAGAAAACAATCGTGTATTACAAGACTTCAGAAAATTCGTCTCAGGATTGGAGGTTTAAAATGAAATTTTTCTTTTTCCTTTTATTCTGCATCGTATCAGCATTTGCTTCAGAAAAGCCTGAAACTATTTTACAAAATGCCTCTACTGCCTACGAACAAAATAATTATGAAGAAGCTATTTCTCTTTGGAATTCTCAAGTCGAAAAAGGTTTAACCAATGCCGAGATTCTTTATAATTTAGGTAACGCTTACTACAGACTCGGGAAAATTGGTAAAGCCATATTCTATTATGAATACGCATTAAAGTTTTCTCCGACCGATAAAGACATCATTTACAATCTCCATTTAGCGAAAGCACAAACTCGCGACAAAGTAGAATCTACGACAGAAGAAAATCCTATTCTTTCCACATTATTCACACTACACCATTTTTTAAGTTTAAAATCTCAACTCATTTTACTAGGTATTCTTCTTTGGCTTATGAGTTTATTAGCCTTTTTAAGAATATCTCTCCATTCTCCGAAAGCAAAAAATATTTCTATCGGTTTTCTCTTTCTTTTGTCACTTATCTTTTGCACCATTCTTTCTAGTGCTGGCTATAAAATTTATCAAACTGAAACCGACTCCCGTGGTGTCGTCACCGCATCAAACACAGATGTTTTTAGCGGCCCAAACGAAAAAAATTCAACTTTAAATACAATTTCAGAAGGAACAGTTTTTCAAGTTTTATCTCTTCAGGGAAAATGGGTAGAAATATCTATCGGCGAACGCGTCCGTGGCTTTGTTTCACTTTCTGATGTAAGTATTATCCCATGATTTCTTCTATCGCTTGGCAAGGTGCATTAGCAAGTTTAATTGCAGGGTCGGCAACTGCAATTGGAGCCGCAGCCGTATTCATCACTCCCACCAAAAGCCAAAAATTTAAAGATGCCATGATGAGTTTTGCTGCAGGCATTATGCTTGCCGCTACATTTTTTGGTTTAATTTTACCTGGATTAGAGGCTGCCAATGCCCTTGGTTTTGAAGAAAAAATAGGAACCATTATTGTCGTAACAGGCATTTTAATGGGAACGCTCCTTGTGTGGCTTTTAAACCATTTAATTCCTCATGAACATTTTGAAATGGGGCATCACGGGCTAGAAACTGCCAAACATTTAAAAAAAATCTGGCTCTTTGTTATCGCTATTGCCATTCACAATTTACCAGAAGGGATGGCTGTTGGTGTCGGTTTTGCCGGGGACAACGTTTCAAACGGAACTTCTTTAACACTTGGAATCGCCTTACAAAATATTCCTGAAGGTCTCTCCGTTGCCATCGCCTTATTTGCTGCCGGTTACAAACGCTTCTTTTCTTTTTTAATAGCTTCTCTAACTGGCTTATTGGAATTTGTTGGCGGTTTAATCGGAGTTTTAGCTGTAGGCTTTGCTGAACTTTCTTACCCTGTTATTTTAGGGATAACTGGTGGCGCTATGCTTTTCATTATTTCTGATGAAATAATACCTGAAACACACCATCAAGGCAACGAATCATTTGTCACATTTTGTTTAATCTTTGGATTTGTCTTAATGATGCTTTGTGATGTTTTATTAGCGTTCTAAATAGAAACCATTTTTGAAGCTATTTCTACAGCCAATTTAGCGCTAAACATTTCTTCTTTTAAATCATCATACTCTTTAGAAAAAAAGACTTCATGTTCTTTTTCTAGTGCATCAAACGCATTACAATCAGCAAAAAATATTTTTTCTTGCTTTAATTCATTTTCTAACCAAATTTCTCTCCGTAAAATTTCTGCACTTCTATCCACACTAAAAAAGCCTACCCAAGCTCCGCTGCAAATTTCTAATTCTACGGCATCTTCTGAAAAAACTCTACAAGATAAAATTTCATAATCCTTAGACTTCGTTAAAGCAAAAAACATTTCTAGATCATGCACCATTAAATCAAGAGCAACAGAAACATCTCTTCCTCTTTTTGAATAGCTATTGTGGCGAAAAAAAGATATTTTCCCTTTTTTAAAATCATTAAATGTTTTTTCTAAAATACCAAAACCAGCATGATAGCGTTCACTATGCCCAGGAAATAAAATTCTTTTTTGTTTTTTCGCTAATTGTTCCAATTCTTCCACTTCCACAACATTCAAGGCAACCGGTTTTTCGACAAAAACATCAAATCCTTTTAAAAGACCTCTTTTAACATATTCAAAATGCGTATTTGCCGGAGACGCAATAAAAAGTATTTTTCTTTCCAAGAATCCATTCTCATTTCTTTGAAAAAATGCATCAACCGCTTCACACGAATCCAATTCTTGAATAATTTCAACACTTTTTTTTAACAAGCGCTCTTTATGGCGTTTTCCCATAACGCCCATTCCAATCAAAACAACCGGCCTTTTCATACCACAGAATATTAGAAATTTTACAACAACCAATCTTCTTGTTTATCAGCTACAAAATCCAATTCTGCAGAAATAGGTTTTTCATAAAGCAAAGAACAAATCTTAATATTGTGATAACCATTTCGTTTTAACGCATAAGCACACGCTCCTGTCGTTGCCCCCGTTGTAAAAACATCATCTACAATTACAATACAATCTTCTTTTTTCACATTCATCCGCTTCTTTAAAACAAAGGCTCCTGCTACATTCAAAACACGTTCTGATTTAGAAAGTTTTGTTTGTGAAACAGAAAAAGTCCTGCGCCCTAAAGCTTTCCAAACTTTCCCATTACAATAAGCAGCTAACGCAAGTGCAACTTTTTCTGTCTGATTATACCCCCTTTCTCTGAATCGAGATGGATGGAGAGGAACAGGCACAAAAAATACATTTCCATCCAAAGAAAGCCATTCTTTAAAATTTTTTAATGTATCCCCCGCCGATTTCACCAAATACGCCGCTAAACCTGGCATTGAAGCATATTTTAACCCATGAATTAATGCGCGACTAACTGGCCCCATATTGTACAGAGAAAAAGCATTTTCAGAAACAGCACTTCCATGGCGCTCTTTTAAAAGTAATTCCCGACAATTTTCACATAGCCAAGGGTCTAGAGGCTTTTCGCCACAACCACAAGAAAGACAAACCGACCCAAATAAAAATCTAGAAACGATTCCTTTTAAACGCATAAAACATCTCCTTATAAAGTAAAACTTTTAACAGTCCTCTATATAAAGAAACGCCTAAAGCAAGAAAAAAGAAACTTTTTATTTTAAAATTTAATTTCGCCCTTTCATTTTATAACCTTGTAATCGCATATTACAAAGAAGCCCAACAAGGAACATACAAGTCATTGCAAAAGACCCGCCATAAGAAAGAAAAGGTAAAGGTAAACCAGTCACAGGCATTAAGCCTATAGTCATTGCAATATTAACCGTTATATGAAAAAAGAATATAGCACAAACTCCTGAAGTCACAAGCGTTACAAACGGATGAGAATACATTTTTGCTATTTCCATTGCTCTCCATAAAAACAAGAAATAAAGTCCCAAAACAATTAAGCAGCCCATTAAACCAAATTGTTCTCCAAGAACGCTAAAAATAAAATCCGTATGTTCTTCTGGTAAAAAGCTTAAATTCGTCTGCGTTCCATTTCCATAACCTTTTCCAGTTACTCCGCCAGAACCAATTGCTGTCATAGATTGCAATACTTGATACCCATCTCCTTTCGGATCAGCCATTGGGTTAAAGAAAGTCTCCACTCGTTTTTGCTGGTGAGGCTCTAGATGGTTCCAAGCCATTGTACTCATATATCCGGCAAAAATATTCACTAAAAATATGGCACAAGTAAAAACTATTGGTAAACGTCTACGATAAAGCAAAAAGCCTAAAATGCAAATAAAAGCCCCCCAAAGTAACTGCGAATAGGCAATCTGAGAATGCGATAATATTACAGAAAAAAATGGACTTATGATAAAAAAGACTTCACTTAAATGTAACCCAGCCATAAATAAACAAGTAAGGGTAACCATTGTAAATACAAGAGCTGTACTTAAATCAGGCTGCCTTAAAACCAAAATAAATGGTACAATAAACAAGAAAAAAGGCATCAAAAAAGTTTTCAATTTTAAAAAATCAACAGGATGCCTGGAAAGCCAAGTTGAAATCATTAACAAGTATGCAATTTTTGCAAATTCAGATGGCTGTAATTTAAAAAAGCCTAAATCAATCCAACGTCCAGCTCCTTTTACATCTCCTGCAAAAAATAAAACCACAACAAGCAATACAATAGAAAGTAAATACAAGGGCAAAGCTAAATTACGCCAAAAAGTAATTTTTACTAATGTCAACCCTACAGCAACAACAACACCTGCTGTAAAATAAATTATTTGTTTAAAGCAAAAATTTTGATAAAAAGGGAGCCCAGGTGTAGAGGCCGTTGCTGAATAAACAAGCAAAACCCCAATTCCCATAAGAACAAAGGTCGTTACAATAAACAACCAATCCATTTTTTTCGTTTTTCCAAGAATCGAATCTTTTTTCATTGGTTGTTTCCTATTGTTAAAGAATCTCTTGAAAAATAAGCTTCCATTACTTGTCTTGCTATCGGCGCAGCAAGCGCGCCACCGCCACCAGCCGCTTCAAGAATCACAGAAACCGCAATTTCTGGAGCATAAAGTGGAGCAACGCCTGCAAACCAGGCATGAGTTTTTTCTCCTTTTTTCCACTCCCCAGAACCTGTTTTTCCACCAACACGGATTCCTTTTACGGCACCACGTTTTCCTGTTCCTCCTGGGTGGTTCACCACAGAATCTAACCCAGCTAAAATAACCTTATGCGTTGATTCTTTCATCTGTCCGGAGCGAATAATTTCAGGCTCAAATTTTTTAATCACCTTTCCACTTCTATCGCGTAATTCTTTCATCAAATGTGGCTTATATACGCCAGCATTTGTAGCTAATGACCCAACAAGAACAGCTTGTTGTAAAGGTGTTACTAATTGTCCTTGTCCAATTGATAAATTCAAAATCAAGCCTCTTGCCCAACGCCAACCAGAACGTTTATTTCTTTTATTAAAACTCGCCGAATCAGGCAGCCAACCACGTCTTTCGCCAGGAATATCAATACCTAAAACTTCTTCTCCTAAACCAAATCGACGTCCAAACTCATTAATTCGTTCCATATCAATTTCAAGCCCTGCTTGATAAAAATAAACATCACAAGAAAGTCTTAAAGCATTAACCACATTCAAATTTCCATGCACCCCCCAGCATTTTTGATATCGGTTTCCAAAACGATACCCTCCATCACAAAGGTGTGGGTAATATTTGTTCACAGAAAGCAAGCCATGTTCTAATCCAGCCCCAGACGTCACTAATTTAAAAACCGAGGCTGGAGGATAAACTCCCGCAATAGCCCGATTCAACAGAGGCCTTGTAGAATCAAGCGCAACCTTTGCCCAACCACGATTCCTCTCTCGTTTTTTCAAAGAAAAAACATTCGGGTCAAGACGTGGAGAACTTACCATAGCAAGAATTTCTCCATTCCGTGGATCAATAGCAACAATGGCTCCTTTCACAGAATCAGGCAATGCTTTTTCGGCAGCTTCTTGCACACGCAAATCAAGAGTCGAAACCAAATGAAGTCCAGGCAAAGCGGGTTCTTCTCCCATACCTTTGATTTCACTTACAATTCGCCCAAAAGCATTCACTTCAACAGTTCTTACACCATCTTTGCCGCGGAATTCTTCATCATATTGTTGTTCAAGCCCTTTTTGTCCAATTCGATCTCCAGAATTATACTTATCCTTATATTCGGGTTTTTCAAGTTGCTTTTCAGAAATCTCACTTGTATACCCCAATGCATGAGCCGCTAATGTTCCATAAGGGTAATCTCTACGAGACTCTGTTATAGCATAAACTCCTGGCAAATCATGTGAATGCTCTTCGATAATTGAAACTTCTTCAGGCGAAGCATCTTCTAAAATCCGGATAGGTCTGTTTTTTATCCATACAGAACGCTGAAAAGCCGTATCAAGCGAGGCTGAATCAATCATTCTACGCCCAGAAGAATCTTTAATTCCTAATAACAAATTAAACAAAGAGTCTTTAGCATCTCGCGATTTAGGCATACGTTGTGCATCAAGAACAATTTGATAAGAAGGCCTGTTACGCACAAGAACTTTTCCATTCCTATCAAAAATAAAACCTCGTTCAGCCTCTATTTCCATACGTCGGATACGATTATTTTCTGACCGTGCAAAATTATCTTCATAATGCACATATTGCAAATAAAAAAGCCTTATACCTAATACACAAAACGCTCCCCAAACTAACACCAAAAAAGCCAGAACTTTCATATTCCGGTTTTGAATTTCTTCATTTCCATTCAGTGCATTAGACATGAGTTTTTCTGTGTTTACTACGGAACAAGAAATAGAAAATCAAAGTACCACAAATAACTGTATAAACACCATTCGGTATAGAACGAGTCAAAAAGAAATGCGTCATTTCACTGTGAGAAAGTGTCGTCAAAGAAAGGTAAATCAAATCATAGAACACAAAACCCAATGCTAAAATAACTATCCGTAAACTTAATCTCAGTGTTAAAAAACGAGCTTCTAATAAACCAACTAAAAAACCTAATAAAGTCATTGCAATAGTTGCAGAACCAAGCCATTCCACAGGTCCATAAATATCACAGCAAAAACCTATTAAAAAGCCCCACAAAGCAGCAACAACAGTTCCTCGTTTAAATGCTAAATACACAATAAAAATCAACAAAAAATCAGGCGTTGCTCCAAATACAGAAATCCACTTTGCAACAGTCGTTTGCAAAATAACGCAAAGCAAAAACGCAAAAATGGTAATAATCACTTGCAACTTTTTCATTCTAAAAGCTCCCGAACAATCCAATCCGGTTCTTTTTGCATTATAAAGACTTCTTCTAACTGGCTCACTTCTTGAAAGGGTTGAATTACCATTGTAGAAAGTACATCCATATCATGAGGAACCATTTCTTTAACTACCCCAACACCTATTCCTTTAGGGAAAATGCCACCTAATCCAGAAGTCACTAAAGTATCCCCTTCACGGATTCCAGCGTGTGCTGGCACTGTAGCCGCAAGCCTTTTACCATCAAACGATTCGGCAAATCCAACAGTTCGGGTTCTCACATTCAAAACAGAAAACTTTAAATTCGGGTCAACAAGAACTTGTACTTGTGCATGGTGAGAAGCTACTTTCGCCACACGCCCAACAAGCCCTGACATTGAAAAAACAGGCATATCTGTTTTCAAACCATCAGCCAAACCACGATTCACAATAAGAGTTGTCACCAAACGTCCAGGATTACGTCCAATAATTCGAGAAGTCACAATAGGATAATCCCAGTGGTTATCAAAACGCACTAACGCACGCAAACGAACTAATTCACTTAAACCATCTCTTGCATAATCCAACTCTAAACGAAGCCTTGCATTTTCTTCTTTTAACTTTTCATTTTCCCCTAAAACATTCCGAAAGTCATCAACAGAAGCCACTAAATATTGCACAGGGTAAAACACTGTTGATAAAAATGCAGAAGTCAGCCGCTCTTTTGCTGGCATTGGCAAAAGTCGCATGCCAGAAGCCACAAACAACAAAAATGCCAAAACTAAAATACCGCGCCCAAAGGCACAAAACTTACGGAAAATTCCGCCAAGCTTTAGCATTTATAAAGACTCCTATTAAACCTAATTAGAAGACGCAATCAATACAGGGCGATATTTTTCCAAATCTTCCAAAATACGTGCAGTACCTTTACATACACAAATGAGAGAATCATCTATCACATTTACAGAAAGACCGGTCACCTGTCGAATTTTAGCATCTAATCCGCGGAGAAGAGAACCACCGCCTGTCATGATAATTCCTTTATCATAAATATCGGCAGAAAGTTCTGGAGCAGTTCTGCTCAAAGTATCCTTAATAGTATCGATAATAGCTGTAATTGGCTCATTCAAAGCTTCGCGAATTTCTTCACTTGTAATGGTTACGGTGCGTGGCATGCCCGCAATATGGTCATGACCTTTTACTTCCATTGTCAATTCTTCTTCTAGTGGGAACGCAGAACCTATTTTAATTTTAATCTGCTCAGCACTTGTAGGGCCAACTCCCAAGTTATACATTTGACGCATATAACGGATAATAGCTTCATCCATTTCATCACCAGCTGTACGAACAGAACTCTGGCAAGCAATACCATTTAATGCAATCACAGCAATATCAGAAGTTCCACCACCAATATCAACAACCATATTTCCAGTAGGGTCTTCAACAGGTATTCCCATACCAATTGCTGCAGCCATTGGTTCGTGTACCAAATGAACTTCTTTTGCTCCAGCATGTGTTGCAGCATCAATCACTGCACGCTTTTCTACTTCAGTAATTCCAGATGGAACACCAACCACCACACGCGGATGAACAATAAACAAAGGATACTTTTGAACGCGCTTAATAAATGTTGTTAAAAGTGTTTCAACCAAGTCAAATTCAGCGATAACACCATCACGCATTGGGCGCACCGCACGCAGCAAATCATCTGGTGTACGGCCAAGCATTTTCTTTGCTTCAGAGCCAATCGCCGCTACACGATTGTTTTTCACATCTACAGCAATAACAGTTGGTTCGTTAATTACAAGCCCTTGTTTTGCTACATGCACAAGCGTATTTGCTGTGCCCAAATCAATTCCAATATCGCAAGAAAATAAGCCGAACAAAATTGAATCCTTTTTTTAGATTTTTTATGCCTACAAATATAGTTATTCCTTAAAAGTTCCATAACCCCATTCTTTCAAATATCTATCCCATTGGCGATAGTGAACATCATAACGGTATTTGCGTTTTTGAAACATCGGGACTTTATCATAAATAAAAAAATCAACTTCAGCATAAGCAGAATAAATTTCTGCAGAAGCTCCTTCAAAAAATCTCAAATCACGAATCACATAAAACGGTGAATCAACAAGAGCAGAAGGCTTTCCACCAACCATAACTTCCGCCACCATAAATTTCAAATCTTCTTGTAAAAAATCAGACAATTTAGCTTCAAGCCTATCTTGTCTTTCAGCACAAGCACACAACATCAAAAAACTAAAAAACAACAACAAATTTCGCATGTTCTAAAAATAAAAACTCTTCGGTAAAAATACCGAAGAGTTTTTAAAATTTTTCTCAAAAATTAGAAAGCGTATGTTGCAGAAATTCTAGAGAACAAGCGGCCTTCACCCTGGAATGGATTGCGGAAAAGCAAATCTTCAGCAACTAAAACATCGATTTTCAACTTTTCTTCAATGTTAATTCCAAAGCCAAAACCTACATGGTCATCAGCTGTTCCGTTAGCAAGTGGGTTTGTGCTAAAGTAATTACCATCTGCTGCACAAAGACCATCTTGTTTACCAGCATTAGCCCAATGCTTATCACATTCGGTATAAAGGATAGACTTTTTACCACCAACGCGAATTACAAACCAATCCCACCAAATATTGCGTTCAATACCAAAACTGATTTGTCCGCCCATTTCTTCGCGTTCATCGCGGAATTCTCTTTCAGCAGAAGCATCATAAGATGTTTTACCCGTTTCATGGTTAAAAGCCCAATTACCAGCTTCTGTTTTGTTCCAGATAAAGTCTACGCCCAACCAGAAGAAGCCTCTATCCAAAGCCACGTTAATACCAATACCCACTTGAGAATGAATATCTTCAATACCAGGTGCTTGAATATAATGGGCAGAAACAGCAGGAACAAGTTCACCATCCAATGCATCTAAAGAGAAGAATGCACGAGCTTTACCTAAGTAAGAAAAATCGCCATCATCAAAGAAGCTTTTATGGTCACTTCCATATTGGATTCTAGCAAGGCCAAAAGCAAGTTCTAAATCCATGCTATTTCCAATTTGCCAGTTAACACCTCCATCGGCACGAACAACAGAAGCATAAGCAGTATAATCTGGGTGATAACTACCATCGTCTAAAAGACGACCGCCATCTTGATGAGCAATAAAAACGTGCAAACCTAAAGCATTACCATTTGCAAGAGTACCACCAAGGAAACCATCAAAATTTGTAACTGTTTCTGGAACTTCTGATTCTACACCATTTTCCAGAATCACACTTGTCGGCAAGAAACGACCAAGTTCTGAATCCATACGTCCAAAAAGACCACCTATTGTCAAACGTGGATCAGGATAATCGCCAGAACCTAAACCTAAAGAGAAAATTCCACCGAAATTAGGGTGTTGTGGGTCCTTATTTTCTCCCACAGCCACATTTTCATTATAAAGGCCAAATTCGCCAATTAAATAATTCGGATAAAGGTTTATGTTAGCAGGGTTATCAAAAATGCTTACATCATCCATAATGTAAGTAGTATTTTTACCCATAGATTCTACACGAGCAAATGTTGCAAATGCAGAGCCAACACCTAAAATGCCAAAAGCAGCACCAACAGCTAAAGCAGACTTCAAATTCATCAAAAGACTCCTCTGATTAAACGTATACTAAAGTTAAATTTATCTAAAAAAAAACGCAATATTTTTTTTAGAAATATTCATTTTTCTTGTAAAAAATCCAATTTTTCTTAATCAATTTTCTCCATCTTTTAAATACGCAAGCCAGATTCCTCATTCCTTTCATAAATTCATTCACCAAATATTACTCTAAAAAACAACACAAAATAAATGAAAATAAACATTCTGCCGAAATTATCATAGCATGCTACTTGTGCTGTATGGATTTACCATTAGAACATATTGAAAAATCTAAAAAAGTATGTCGTTACAAACTCTAATAAGGCGAATAAACTAATTCGCAAGAAGTTATAATTCAAGGGTATCTGCTTGTGAGAGATACCTTCACTTTTTCCAAATTTACAAGTAATAAAATGCCATAAAATACTAACAAAAAGACCTCGCTTAAAAAGCGAGGTCTTTTTATAAGTTCCGAACAATTATTCAGAGAAGGTGAATGGGATAGTAACAGTGGTGTTACCAGATTTAACCTTGGAGAATGTCCAACGGCTAACTGCACCCTTAATTGCTGAATCAAATTCACCGAAACCTGTTGTAGCAGAAGCAATAGAAATGCTGATAATGTCGCCACCAGGAGCAATGGTGAACTTCAGCGTAACTTTACCGCTAAATCCAGGTTTTTTCTTCAAGAACTTGTTATAGATGTGACGTAAGCCAGGAGTACGCTGACGAACCACTTTCATGATGTCTGCAGCACTACGAGAGCCACCACCAGCACCCATATCGATATCACGTTCAGACGGAGTCTTGATACGACCCTTGGCTTTCGTGGAAACTCCACCGCCACCGCCGCCCAAAAGACCGGCCAAGCCATCACCGATACCACCGGAACCACCTTCAGCATAACCTTCATTGAAGCCACCGTCAGCTTTACCGCGACGGCCACCCATTACAGTTTTACCTGTGGTTTGGAGACCAGCAACGTCTTTGAGAACTTTGTTAATATCTTTTGCAAAGTTCTGGTTTTTCATCAAGTCGTAAGCACCAGCACTAGCGTTTTTGGTTTGAGCGGTCAAGAGTTTCAACACACCACGAGTTTGTGGAGCATTAGGTTGACCCTTACCACGTGGTTTACCACCACCGCCAGCCTTCTTACGAGGCTTTTCAGGTTCTTTTTTCTTCTTTTCTTCTTTCTTTTCTTCTTTCTTTTCTTCAATAGTCATTGAAGCAGAAAGGTCCGCAGCGGCAGAGTCTTCGAAGATAACTTCTTCAACGACCGCTTCGTACATAGAAGCCCAAAGAGAGAAAGCCAAAGCTACTACAAGAGAAATACCAGCAATCCCGGCCATCTTCTTATCCGATTCCGGCATCAAAGACGCTACTAAAGGATCCATGCGTTCTTTTGTTTTCTTTTGTTTTGGTTGTGCTTCTGCCATAATTATTCCTCCCCGCCGTTTTTCATCATAACAGCAAAGGCTATGTTGGTATAACCCGCAAAGCCACAAGTAGCCATCACTTTATACATTGCATCATAAGGAATGTTCTTGTCAATCTGAACAACGATATTTCCTGCTTCGTCAGCTGGTAAACCAGCAGCAAGAGCGTGTTCTTGTTCAGCTTTACGACGTTCTTGGAGAACAGAATCCACTTTTGTCAACAAGAGTTCTTGTTGTTGCAAAACTTCATCTGTTGAGATAATTTTAGCATTATCCACAAGAACATAGTTCGCATCGACAACAACTGTCAAAGACACTTCCTTAGGTTGAATCTTGGACGTAGAAACAGGAAGAATAAGGTTTTCTGCCTGAGTTACAAGCTGGCCTTCCGCGTCAATGTTCTTAATCATGAACACGAGAATAATAGTCATCATGTCCATCATTGACGTAAGAGAGAATGGCACGTCCTTGCCATATTTACGCGTTTTTCTAGCCATTAGCCACCTCCAAGTTTAGCCAAGTTGACTTTGGCGAATCCTGCAGATTTGGCGCGGTCCATCAAAGAGATGATCTTGTCAAACTGCGTATCATCGTTTGCAACAACAATGATGTTATCGACATCTTCAAGGTCAATAAATTGCGTATGGATAGCAATCAAATCCTTGGCAATCAAATCATAAGCAGAGAGCGGATAAATAATGTTTTTCGCAGCATCTTCCGGTTTCAACTTACGAGCGGAGTTTGGAGTTAAAGTAGCGAGAGCTGTACCAGCACCTGGCTTTTTCAAACCTGCTGGAGCCTTTAAACCACCAGGACCTTCACCAGTCATAGCAATAAATTCGTTATTGCCATTTACGAATGCGCTATCAGGAACATTTTCCCCTTGAGAGGAGTAAAGTGCCCAACGAACGCGACCTGGATCTTCTTCTGAAGTTTTTTCCAAAGCCCACAATTCGATTGTTTCAATTTCGTACAAGTATTTTTCCTTGTCCATTTCCTGGCCATCTTGGCATTTAGGACCATGGCCTGCATCTACAGCTGCTTTCACTTCTTCTGGAGAGTAAGTGATGAGCTTACTGTCAGATTTACAACGGAACGTCCACATTTCTTTAAAGTAAACGTTAGGTTGGAAACCACCACGAGCACCAATAACCAAGTATTCAGGAGTAATAGCCAAGGAGAGATTCAATGCCTGTTGATCCGGTTCCGGTGGAGCATCGTTTGTCATATTCATCATGCTTCTTTCAGGGAGCGTGACTTCAACAATAGCGAGCTTCTGGAAAGCGGTCATAGACAACAGCATCGGAATCAGGATCGTAAACAGACCCATCGCCGGGAGTAGGTCCGGTTCATCTGGATCTTTTGGCGGCTTGAGTTCTTTTGCCATATTTTACCACTCCATGTGTTAAACTATTAAACCAGGTATATTAAGACAAAGAGTTAATAATTTTAAGACCCTTTTCTTCCATTTCTTGAATCAAGCGTTCGCTGTTCATATTGAGAAGACCAACAAGAACAAGAAGAGGAACTGCAGAAAGAAGACCTAAGAGAGTCGTACCCATAGCGATAGCAATACCGTCAGCAAGTGCTTTTGGACGTTCAGCAGCAGGTTTGTTAGCAACAGCGTCGAACGTAAAGATAAGACCATAAATCGTACCCATAAGACCAAGGAGAGTAGAGATAGAGGCCATAACAGAAATGATACTTACATAACGAGTTAAACGAGGTGCTTCTGTGAGGAATACGGCGTCACTTGCGTTAACCATTGCATCACGACCTTTGTCATGGTTTGCAACGATAGAAGCCATAACCTTAGCAATAGGAAGTTTTGACTTTTCAGCAAAACTCAATGCTTGGTCATATTGCTGAGAAGATACCAATTGACCGAATTTCTTCAAGAAATCAGCACGACCTTTACCACTCTTCAACATAACGTAAATGATACGTTCAATTGAAAAACCAAGGCCGATAATGAAAACGACCAAGATAAGCCACATAAATTGCCAACCATCAGATTCAGGACTGAAAGATTGTAGCATTTTTCCCATGATAAATACTCCTTATTCGAGAGGTTAAATTAATTGATTCCTAGTCCATATTTATCTTTTTTATGCAAAATTGGATACCCAAAAGCAGTAAAAAAATCTTTACTCCTGTAAAAAAACAAGCTTTTTTTACTCTAAACCCCCATTTTTTTACGAATGTTACTTTCTTTTTTCATTACTTACTCATTTTTACATTTAAAAAAAACACTTTTCTCCTAATTTTCCCCTTTTCTTTATCGTCAAAAAGAATGATTTTTATCTCTAAAAAGAGTATTTTTATCGCCTTTTTATAATAGTTTTTCCTGCTTTTTTAACGTCTTTTTTTTGTTTTGTCTTATAACTTTTGACATTATTTTAGTGACTCTTTTATAACTTTAGCCATTCATATTATTCATTCATTTTTTTCTTATTACATATAAATTAATAAAACATTCTTTTGTATAAATTCACACTATTTTCAGAATCTTTTTTTTCTTATAAGTTAAGCATCTTACTATAAATTAAGGGCTATACACGGATCATCATACCCATACCTATTCCTAATTTGTAATTAAACGCAAAACAAAAAAAATATTTCTGACAATAAAAAAAAGAACGAACCCTTTAGGATTCGTTCTTTTTAAAATTATTGCTACTATGGAGCTACCGGTGCAGCTGCTGCTCCTGGAGGAGGTGGAGGAGGAGCCAACTTAGCTCTCAATTCCTTAAGTTCCTTTTTCAACTTTTCAGCTTCTGCTTTGGCTTCAGCAATAATGTCACGATAAGTGGCAATCTTTTCTTCTGGAGTCATCACAGTAGAAGCAGCAATCTGTTCGATACGAGCTTTCGTTTTGAAGTATGCCGGATCTTGGAAGAGCGTACTTGGGTCAAATTTTTCAATTTTAACAGCCAAGGCTTCGTTAGATTCATCCAATGTCTTCAAAGTTTCGTAAAGCTTTGCAGTCCATTCGTTTTCAATACCATAATGAGCAGCAGCTTTAATACCAGTTGCACATTGTGGTGCAGCAAGGTCTTTTGCAGCTTGAGAACGATTCTGCAATTCTTCTCTATAAGCTTCCAAATCTTCGTGAACAGCAAACTGAGCATCTTCAAGAGCCATACCTTCGTATTCTACATATTCATTTACGATTGTAGCACTATCTGGCAATGGAGAGTTAGCAAATGCATCAGCCACTTCTACGAACACAGCACAACCTTGATAATACATTTCAATATAACCTGCTTCAGCCGCAATCACATCTTCATTATAGAACCCCTGATCACGAGCGAGGTCAATATTTTTCTGGAAGATTGGGCGAGCTTGTTCATAGTAGCTAGGGAGCTGTTGAACAATACCAATACGTTCTGCAAAGATTTCTTCGTCTGTTTTGCCGTTCAATTCTTGTTCACGAATCTTAGCAGCCATTGTCACAAAGAGCATACCCATCTTATTGGTAGCACGGAATGTCCACTTTTCAGATGCGTAAGTTGCAGATTTAGAGTATTGAGACATAGCTTTCTGCAAGATATCAACTAAACTCTTGATAATCTTAGCTTTTTCTTTTTCAGAGCCTTTCAATACAAGCGGTTCCATCTTTTCTTGTTCAAATTCACCTAAATGGAAGGCAGCTTCAGCAGGAACAGATGGGTCAGCATTCTTGATCTGTAAACCGAACTTATCATAGGCTTCAAGAGTCTTTTTATAGTATTCAGCTGCAGAAGCAAAATCCTTAAGTTCCATATAAGCACGAGCTGTACCAACATAAGCAGCAATCAACTTTTCTTTATCTTCTTGATAGTTCTTGATAAAGAACTTGTATTCTTGAGCAGCCAATTCCCATTTCTTTGCATTCTGGTAAGCAAGAGGAATACTGAATGCAGCATCAAGAGCATAAGAAGACTTTGGATAATCCTTTACAAGATCTTTAGAACAACGAATTGCTTCTTCAGTCATCTTAGCTTCGTCATAGGTCAAGCAAGCACTATAAAGCATACTTGGAGTTTTTTCGTGCTTTGGATAACGTTTGTAAGCAATTTCGTAAGTCATAGCTGCTTGCTTTTTATCTGGGATAGAATCATAAGTTGTAGCAGCGAAACCAATTGCCTGGAATGCCATAGAATCTTGTGGGAAGTTTTCTGTAATGAACAAGAAAGTCATAGCAGCATCGCGCATTTTGTTGTCTTTCTTGTAGTTAGAAGCCGCACGCAAAATAGAACGGATTGTAAGTGGAGAACTTACATAAGAACGAGGCATCAACATAAATGTTTCAGCAGCTTTTGAATAGAGCTTTGCGTTTTCGTAAGCAGCAGCTGCTTCGAAGATAGCCTTATCCGCAAATGATGCATTCGGATAACGTTTGACAAGATCTAAATAAGCAACGGCACCAGCTTCATATTGACCGCCCTTAACTGCACGTTCTGCTTTCTGGAAGAGTACTGCAGCAATAGCTTTTTCAATTTCTTTTGCCATAGAGTCATTACGAGTAGCCTTGACTTCTGTATATTGCTTATAGAGCCATTCAAATTCCTTTTGAGAATCATCAAGTTGATCAGATTCCAATAAGGACTGAGCAAGCATACGACTAATCAACAAGATGTATTTGTGGTTCGGGAATCGTTGTTTCAAATCACGAAGCACAACAACTGCTGTTTTGTGTTGCTTTGCATTATAATGAACAATAGCAGCGTTGTAAGCAAGTTCAGCAGCTTCTTCTTTCTGACCGAACTTTTTCATATACAAGTCAACCTGAGCAAAGTAAGCTTTTGTTTCTGGCAATGCATAAGCCTTAACTGGGTCATTGCCGGCTTTATTTTTCATAGCATCTTCACGAGCTTGATCCATCATGAGAACTGCGTTATAACCAGCTTCTTCTTTCTTGAGAGCCACATCTGTGTTAGGTGGACGGCGACCATAACGATTAGTATCGCAATCCACAATCCAGTTAAACATTTTTGCGGCATTTGCAAATTGAGACATTTCTTGGTATACCAAAGCCAAGTTAATATGAACTTTGTATTCATCCCAAGTAGGTTCTTTTGCATAACGTTTCAAGAAAGCATTATAACCTTCAATAGCTTTTCCAAATCTTTTCTTACCGCCTTCTGTATCACCAGATTTCATAAACTTAGCAGCTTGAGCATGGTCATACTGTGGGATGTCCAACATAGCACTGCGGATTGCAGATTCAGCATTTTTTACAGATGCTGGATATTGTTGGTTTTTCTTATACCAAGAAGAATTACGGTCGTAACGTTTTACAACTGTATAACGATATTCCTGAGCTTCATCAAACTTTTGTTGCAAAATAAGAATTTCAACAATTGCGATATCAGCTAAAGGTGCATCGATGTAATTTGGGTTGATAGCCATCAAACGACGGAAAGATTGAACAGCTTCTTCGTTACGGTCGTGGTCTTTGTTCTTCATACCGATACGATAGTAGAGAGAATCTTTAAATGAAACTTTCTTGTCTTTCAAGAATGTTTCAGCTTCTTCTACACCACCACCTTCAAGGTCAGAGAAAGCTGCAGCCATAAAGTCCATAGCTTCTGCACGTAAGTCGCTTGGATATTTACCGGCATCAGCACCAACAATGTAATCGAAGTATTTAACAGCAGCTGTTTCAAATTCAGCAATGTTATAATAAGATTCTGCCAAGTGATACATAGCAAGCGCAGCTTCTTTACCCGTAAGGTTTTGGAAGCCAGTCACCTTGTTGTAAGCACTAATAGCATCTCTAAATTTACGATTCATGAAGTGGTATTCAGCAATACGGAGCCATGCTTTTGGTACAAGCCCGTTGTCTGGGAAGTTTTTAACCAACTTCATACGCAATTCATATGCTTCTTTTTCCTTACCAGATGCTTCCAAAACAAATGAAGCCTGGAACATCACGACTGGAGCACGATCTGCTTTAGGATACTTATCGATGTATTCCAAGAAGTATGCCAATGACTTTTCATGATTTGCTTTTGGGAATTCTCCCAAAGACTTACATTTTGCAGGTTCATTATCACGGTCTGCACACCATGCAGCATCTTCTTCGTATTTAGCCATTTTATCAAGATGGAGTTTTTCTTCCAATTGATACTGATAATGGCCTAATTGTTGCAAAGCACTTGCACAACGGGAACTCTGTTTACCTTTACAAAGGTTTACTTGCTTTTCCCATTGAGCAATAGCATCAGTCATACCTTTTTCATCAAGGCCACCAGAACGGCAAGCCTGTTCAGCCTGATTCTTCAAAATTTTATAAGAACTCGCGCAGCTCTTATAATCAGAAGAACCTTTTTTCATAGCCTTACATTTGGCAAATAATTTTTTAGCTTCGGCTGTTTTTTCTTTACAAGGATCCGCAGCAAATGAAGTACCTATCAAAGTGGCCAAGGCTACGGTAAATAAAAACGCTTTCTTCATTTTTGATTTCCACCTATGAATTAATCAAAGAAAAGGAAAACTGGATTATTCCAGTTCTCCTAAGTCTTCAAGTTCTTGAAGTTCCTGAGATGCTTCGCCAGCACCACCAGCCATTTTTGTTTTCACAGTAGCAAGAGTAAAGCCTGCGTCTTCAGCGATACGCTTGCGGTTTGATTCAAACCTATCACTCTGAACAGAACGTTGCATAAATGCGGCGTGGTCTTCAATTGCTTTATTGGCTTTATCAAAAGAAGGGCGCAATGCAGCACGTTTTTGTTCAACACGAGGAGTAGGAAGCTGACGAGAAAGATCCAACACTTGAGCCTGAACTGAATCAAATTCTGCAAGTTGATTATCATAAGCTTGCTGAGCGCTATCACGAGCAGCGGCAGAAACTACTGGCTGATCGGTCAACTTAGAAGCTTCAGACAATGCTTTTTCTGCATTTTGGTAATCTTTCTTCATGAAGTAACAATAACCTTGAACCAAGTAAGCTTCAGAAACCAAGAATGATTGTGGCAAATTGGAAATAATCCATTGTGCGTGTTTCTGAGCATCATCTGGTTTGTTTACTTTCAAGAAAGACCATGCAATACCAAGCTGAGCTTCATCATACACAGGTGAACTTGGTTGAACTTGTGCATAAAGTGCAGCAGCGGCAGCAATGTCTGGATTTTCACCAGAGAAGTAAATGTGACCTAATTTAACCTTTGCAGCATCTTGCAAGTCACGTTCAGAAAGGTTGGAAGTAACTTGTTCAGTAATGTCGCGGAAACAACTTTCTGCTTCATCCCATTTACCCATACGGCTATAAGCAATACCCATTGTATAGCGAGCATAGAAGTAGTTAGCATTACCAGGAAGAATAGCAGCAAGGAGTTCTACAGATTCTTGATACAAACCTTGTTCGAACTTAATCTGACCAGCAATATAGTCAGCATCTGCTTTCACATCACTTTCACCAAAACGCTTTGCAATATTTTGATACTTCTTCATAGCATCATCAAATTTGCCTTCCTTATAGTCGATGTTCATCAACTGGAAGTGGTATTTAGCACGTTGGTCAGAATTTGGGTAACGCTTGATAGCATCTTCATAAACGGCACGTGCAGCGGTATGCATACGAAGGTTTTCAAACGATTTAGCTTTATAGAATGCAGCCTGGTCAACCAAGTGGAATGCAGGATACTTTGTTTGAACCTTACCAAAGGCGTAAGCAGCACCTAAGAAGTCGCGATTCAAATAAAGACGCATTGCAGCACGATAATCGTTTTCAGGTTCGATTTTCAAACGACGATATCTTTCTTCACCAATAGCTTCTTCACGAGTATTGCCGAAACGAGTTGTCAATTTCAAAGCCCAAATGAAACCACGATTTTTCTTTTCAATCAAGTCATCATGAGACATTTCGAAATCTAAAGCAACATACTTCAAGAAGAATAAATCCTTGACGTTAACTGTTGCACCAACAACTGGATAACCTTCTTTTGTGAAGCGAAGACGAACGCCCAAGTGAGAAGACAAGTAGTAAGTAGCAGTAAAACTCATTTCGAGATTCATGCCATCACCACCTTCAGAGTCTTCGTGCAGAACATCAATTAAAGAAAATTCTGCTTTAACTTCAAGCATTCTGTTCAAACCACGATAGAACAAAGAGAGGTTTAAGTTGCTAGGAATCTTATAAGCTTCGTCTGCAGTGAAAAGCACAAACGAATAACCAGAAGATTCTGCTTCAGTGCTAACCGCTGGAGCAATAGCATTCTGGAAAGCAAGGCCAACTTGCAAGAAACCAAAACGGGAGTTAGCAATCGGATTCCAACTAATACCGAAGTCGGCACCTATTGTCAACTGTTTGTTTTCACCAAATTGGTCAATTTGCAAAATAGAAACATCTACACCGAATGCTAAAAATTGCATTAAGTTATAAGCATAACCAATCATGTAAGCATTTTCAATGTAAGACTTGCCACCATCAATGGAAGCACCGTTTTCAAAGAACGAGAAGCCAAGCGTATGCTTGTAATCCATTGGTAAGGTGAAAGAAACATATTCTTGGCTAGCTTCGCCACTAATAGATTGGAAGAAGCCAATACTCAATTCCATTTGATCTGTTTCTGCAATACCAGCTGGGTTTACATACATGGAGGTATTTCCACCGAATTCCCCGAACCAGTCATTCTGCTGATACTTGTGTGGGGAATATGTGGGAGAAGCAGCCAAAGAACTAACAAGCGCAAGCCCGAGGGCAGTTGATTTGATGAAGCTATAACGAGTCACCTAACCTTCTCCTTTACTTAATGTCCGTACGTTTGAATTCGATGCGACGATTCTTCGCACGACCTTCAGCAGTCTTATTGGAGGCAATCGGTTCTGCATCTCCGACACCTTTTGTTTGAATACGACTATCGGCAATACCTTTTTCTACAAGGAATGCCTTAACGGCCGCGGCGCGGTCTGCAGACAATTCTTTATTCTTTTCTTTGCGGCCAACGTTATCGGTGTGACCAACAATTTCAAATGTCGTTTCTGGGAAAGATTCCATAATATCTACCACTTTCATCAAGGAGATATAAGAATCTTGAGTGATTGTAGCTTTACCAGATTCGAAGTTTACACCATCAAGAACAAAGACTTTCTTTGGTGGTTCAGGAACTTCATCTGGGCAACCATCATCATCTTTATAGCTATTGAATGTTTCTGCTTGTTCTGGGCAGAGGTCAACATTTTTACAAACGTGTGCGTATTGATCAAATTGAGCTTTAGCTTCAACCCATGGATCACAGATACCATCACGATCATTATCTGCATCTGGGCAGCCATCATCATCTTGAACACCATCAAAGTCTTCGGCTTCTTCTGGGCACTGGTCTAACCCAGAACAAACTTCCATATACTTGTCAGCAACATTATCTTCTGTTACCCATGGATCACAAAGACCATCAGCATCAGTATCTGGGTTACGAGTTTCTTCAACAACTTCTACAACCACTTCTTTTGGCTGAGTAGTAAGACCAATATCGGATTTGCCTTTACCACGTTTCAACAAAGGAGATGTTGAAGAACAATAGAAGTCAGGATTAGAAAGAGAAGCATTATTGAACTTAGGATCTAAAGAAACATTAGTGCGGTTCACCTTAATGAAACGGTTGAACGGATAATAGTTCTTGTAGATGTCATTGTATTCCACCTTTGTCTGACCTGCAGCTGGGTCAGCATAGACACCATAATAATGGTTATCCATGAAGATGTTATTGCGAGCAACCACGTTAGATGGTCCTTTCAAAGCAAGACCAGAATAACCATTGCGCATCACAACGTTATGTTCAATATTAGCATCTAGTGATTTAGCACCCCATGCCAAAATCCCAGACCAGCGGTTCCCGTATACCACATTGTTACGAAGATCTGGTAAAGAGATAAAGGCGGCAATACCTGTTGCTTTGTTATCTAAAACAAAGCAATCGTGGATGTAAGGAGCAGCGTTTTCGCAAAGAATACCTTCTATACCATTGCGAATGGTAAAGTGAGACATTTCAGCTCCAGAAGTCCCCATTACAGTAGGACCTCGACGCCCACCATCAATAATGGTTGTCTTAGGGTCTTCACCCTTCAAAACAACACCCATCACCAATGTGATGTTTTCGTTATAAACGCCACGAGCTACCTTAATGGTATCGCCAGCATCGGCATTACCGAGAGCGTCAGCAATCTTCGGATAATCACCGGGGACATTAATTATTTTAGCCACGGCCGTCCCGGAGAGGAAAACAGCCCCGGCCAATAAAAAGACCAGTTTCTTTAGGGTCATATTGCTAGTATTCTCCAATCATAAAACACATTCGTCATCACTTTGCAAAAATCACAAAATGAAATCCAAGGTGGAATATACCTTCAAAAAAGCCTTTAGTCAAACCATTTTCACAAAATGGTGCATTTTTTCGCCTTTGTAAACAAAATTATTCATTATTCTGCTAAAAAAAACGCACCTTTTTTACAGATTTTTTACTATTTGGCTTCTTCGTCCTTTTTACTTTCCTGGATATAGTTTCTAATATCCTGGCTGATTTTCTTAATATCTTGCAAGTTCTTGCGAGCCCGCGTACCCGCAGACTTATTGCCTCTTTCAAACTTGTCAAATTCCCTTCTGAAGGATTCGAAGGCTTGTTCTAAATCAGTAATTAACTTCATAAAAACTCCCATGAAGATGGTTTTTCTTGGAAAATAAATAAAATTTGGCAAAATAGCTCAAATTTTCTTTATTTTCCCCATTTTTAAACTTTTTATTACACTTATTATAGTTCAGAAAAAGCGATTCGTTCTAATTCTTGAAGGGCTGAACGTCCTTTTTCACCCATGTCATAAGAAAAATCAGTCACAAAAGTCCGAATATGAGCTTCAATGACTTCTTTTTCCTGAATTTGAGCCTTTTGTGCAATAAATGGCGTTATCATTTGATTTCGTTTTTTGGCAACTAAAATACTTTGACGAATTTCATTTTCGATAGCCAAACAACAGTCAAGAGATAATGATTTCCGAGCAACAGCAATCCCTAATGGAATAGGTATTCCTGTTGAGTTTTCCCAGTATTCTCCAAGATCTTGAATCAAGAATAAACCATCTTGTTTCCAAGTAAACCGATGCTCATGAATAACAACCCCTTGATACGCTTTTTTAGCCAATAAAAAACGATATACTTCATCAAAAAAGGCGTATTCACATAAAGGAGTTTTTGATAGTTCTCTTTTTGCAAAAAATTTAAACAACAACGCGGCTGTTGTATCTTTACCAGGTAAAAGAACGGGATTTTCAATAGAACATGTATTATTTTTTGTTCCAAGAAATAAAGGACCACATGAATAACCAATCGCTCCACCACAAGAAAGTAATTGATAGTTTTCTGATATCGATGGAAACACACCACTACTTATTTTAGCTACATCTAGTTCAGATCGCTTTACCATTTCATTTAATGTTTGAACATCAGCAAAACAAACATCCCATGTAAATGGAGAATTAGGTAAACCTTGCAATAAAGCCTCATAGATGTATGTGTCGTTTGGGCAAGGAGAAATGCCTATTTTTAGGCGCATAAAAAACCTGCTTGCTGTAAAACATTTTTCAATGCCAAAAGAGCTTCAGATATTTTCCATAAAGACTTTTTTCTAGTACTAACATAATTGCTGATTGCTCGAATTTCATAACAAGGAACGTCAAATGCTTTGCAAACTGCAAACCCCGCCGCTCCTTCCATTGATTCCACATCGGCATCAAAAAGTAATTGACGAATTTCTGCTAATTCTTCTGTACCAGTGCAACAATTGACGGTAATCCCAGATGCCCTTTTTAATGCTTGTAGCCATTTTGGTGCTTTTTCCAAAGAAGCGCCTGAATAAAGCTGAGGAGAACCGCCCCCAATTCTAGCCCATGGTAAAAAAGAGCCGTCTTTATCTTCAACACCTAAATCACCAACGTATTCTGTATCAATACAAACTACATCACCAATAGAAATGCCTCTATTTTTAAAAGCTCCGCCGATTCCAACTTGCAAAACCATTGAAAATTTTTGTTTAGCAAGTATTGCCGAAAGATTTGTAGAAAATTCAAGCAAGCCAACACCTAGAACAGCAACATAAGCCTTTGCATTTGGCAAAAGAACTGCTGAAGAACTAGGAGTTTCAATAGAAGGGAAAAGTCTAGAGAATTCCACCGTAGAAGCGAACGCAATTAATGGTAAAGATTCTTGTACTTGATTAAGTGTCATTCCGTAATGCTTTCCACTATCAATGACAATTCTTTTTCCATTTCGGCAATTCTTTCCAAAGACATTTCCCAAGGTTGTTCCACTTCACAACGTGCAGAAGCTACTGCTGTTGCTTTTACAAGACATTCTTCAACAGAAAGCCCAAAAGAATCAGCGTAAATCCAACCCGCAAGAAAAGAATCCCCGGCACCGATACAATTAACAACTTCAACACTTGGTGGTTGCAAGCGTAAAATCTGTAATTTACCTTCTAAGCGGTAAAAAACTCTAACAGGATTTTCTTCGTCTGTAACAATTAAATACTTGATAGGCAAACGTTCTAACACAGCAGTAGCTGCTATTTTCCAGAATTGCGGAGAAGACGTGACTAATGGAATTGAAAGACGTTGTAAAAGTTCACAATATTCTTCCATATTCAATTTTAAAACTTCTACGCCCTTTTCTAATAAACCATCAATATCTTTAACAGCATCAATATAAAGCCTTTTCCCAGAAAAATCAAAATTGACTAAAGTAGTCATATCAAAGCTTTTTGGGTTAGAACCACAAAGAGCAATACGAGGAACACTTTCCCAAATTTCTTCTAGGCTAAAACGGAAATCTTCCATTTCTTGCGGCGTTAATTCCGGTGATGGTTCTATAAGTTCTGTTGTCTCTTTTGTCTGGATATCTTTATTGGTTACGATAGTTGTACAAATACGCGTCGGAGAAGCAATCCAGACAGGAACTTGCCGAATGCCTGTATCTGCGATAGCATCAAAAATTTTATTGCCATAGCCAGTCCCCAAAAAATGAGACAATACTATTTTACCGCCAAGCAACTGCAAAACGCGTGCGCAATTAATTCCCTTTCCTGACGCAAATTCAATAGCCCGAGGTATACGCCGCACTTCACCAAGATGCAATTCATCTAGGATAAAAAGTCGCTGCCATGCTGGGTTCAAACCTAGGACTAAAGTTTCTTGATTCATTGAAAATTCACCTTGAAATAATTGCGTTTACCAACTTGCACAACAATCATTGCGCCTGCAGGAACTTTAAGGACAGCCATTGCATCATCCACTTTCCATTCTGCCCATTCACCATCAAGGGCTTTGAATTTTTCTGTTTCTTCTACAATTAATTTATCAGCAACGCTCACTTTATCGGCATACTTAACACGGATTTTGACACCACCATTTTGTACCATTCGGCGAGCCTCGCCTTTGCTTTTAAAGGCACCTATTTCAACAAACAAATCAAGAACCGGTTTTTCACCGTTTGCAAGAGAAACTTCTTTTGCGTCACCAGGAATTGCACTGCCACTATGCACTTCGCGTTCTTTTTGTGCGGCGGCAAGGGCGGCTTCTTCACCATAGTATTGAGTTACAATATCAATGGCTAAGCGATGTTTGGCTTCATTTGGGTTCATTTTCCCAGAAGCAATATCTGCACTCATTTGGCGAACTTCTTCTAAAGGGACTTCGGTTAAAAGTTCAAACCAGTTTTCTATTAAAGAATCAGCCAAGCTATAGATTTTATGATACATCACATCGGCAGGTTCATTTAAACCTACATAATTTCCAATGGATTTACTCATTTTTACTTTGCCATCGGTTCCAAGCAATATAGGCATAAACATACCTATTTGCGGTTCCATTCCTTCAAAAATCTGAAGATCTCGACCACGCAATACATTGAATTTTTGGTCGGTACCGCCAAGTTCTACATCACTTGTGATAGCGACAGAATCGTAACCCTGCATCATTGGGTACATAAATTCATGAAGGCTTATTGGTTGGTTCAAAGTGTAACGATTATTGAAATCTTCTCGTTCTAGCATTTGAGCTACAGTAAACTGCCCCATAAGCTCTGTGACTTTAGAAAAAGGTAATTTAGAGAACCACTCACCATTGTAATGAATTTCTACTTGTTCGCGACGCACTACTTTAAAGAATTGTTCTTGGTATTCTTTAGCATTTTCAAGAACTTGTTCGTGACTAAGGCGTGGACGCGCTTTGTTTCTGCCACTAGGGTCTCCAATTTGTGCTGTATAATCACCAACAATCAAAACAACCGTGTGCCCTAAATCTTGGAACTGACGCAATTTGCGCATGACCACGGTATGACCAAAATGAACATCTGGAGCAGTTGGATCTACTCCAAGTTTAATTCTAAGAGGAACTCCTGTTTCATAAGATTTTTGGAGTTTCTTTTCAAGTTCTTGCTGAGGGACAATTTCTGTAACACCTCTAAGTAAAATTTCTAACTGCTCTTTAACAGGACGAAATTGCATAAATAAATCCTTTTGCTTTTTTCACCCCGAATATAGCAAAAACAAATCTCCCCTTTTTGGCATTTTCATATCAAATTTGTTTGTAATACTTAAATTGCCTCTATTCACACCCAATAATCAATGTCTAAATTACTACATTGTGCCTGATGAAAGAAAAAGCTCAAAAACTAATTGAAAAATACGAAGAACTTGAATCAGAACTTGGCAATCCTGATGTTGTTGCTGATCAAGTCCGTTATTCTAAAATTCACAAGCAATACAAGGGTATAGAAAAGGCTGTTTTAAAAGCCAAGGAATATCTACAAACCATTAGTGACCTAGAAGAATGGAAAATAGCACTTTCTGATTCTGACCCAGAAATGGTGGCTTGTGCTAAAGAAGAAATTTCCGCTATTGAAAAGAAACTCCCCGAAATGACGGATGAACTCCAGATTCTTATGGTTCCAAAAGACCCTTGGGATTTTAGAAATGCGACTTTAGAAATTCGAGGTGGTACTGGTGGCGATGAGTCTGCTTTGTTTGCTGGAGACTTATTCCGTATGTATCGCGGTTATTGCGATAGAATGGGTTGGAAAATGACCATCCAAGAAGCCTCTGAAGGAACTGTCGGTGGGTTTAAAGAAATTCGCATTTTTATTGAAGGCGAAAGCGTTTATGGTACATTGAAGTTTGAAAGTGGTGTGCATCGCGTGCAACGTGTGCCTGAAACAGAAACTCAAGGCCGCGTTCATACATCAGCAGCAACGGTTGCTATTTTGCCAGAAGCTGAAGAAGTGGATGTAGAAATTAAAGAATCCGACATTAAAATGGATACTTATCGAGCTAGTGGAGCTGGTGGACAGTATATTAACAAAACGGATTCTGCTGTTCGCTTAACACATATTCCTACCGGAGTTGTGGTAAGTTGCCAAACAGAACGTTCCCAGTTACAAAACCGTTTGCATGCTATGGAAATGCTTCGCTCAAAAATTTTGGACGAAGTTATTGCAAGGAAAGAAAAAGCAGAAGCAGCTAACCGTAAAGCTCTTGTTGGAACGGGAGATCGTTCTGCTAAAATCAGAACATACAATTACCCACAAAATCGAATCACAGACCATAGAATCGGTTTGACTCTTTATAGCTTAGACCAGGCTATGACTGGTGATATTCAAGAAGTAATCAATGGGCTCCAAATGGCAAACGCCCAAGAAAAATTGGGGAAGTTTAACGCCTAATGCAAAAACTTATTGATATTCTCAACAAGACTACTGAATTTTTCAAAAAAAACGGTGTCCCTAACCCGAAACTTGATGCCCAATATATTTTGGCTCATGGATTAAATATGAAACGGATGGAGCTCTATCTTAACTTTGATAGACCTTTATCTGAAGAAGAATTAATTCTTTTACGTCCTATGGTTGCAAGACGTGCAAAAAGAGAACCTTTACAACATATTATTGGCAATACCAGTTTCCGCGGTCATGAAATTCAATGCGATAAAAGAGCTTTAATACCAAGGCCAGAAACAGAAATGCTTGTGGATATGTTAAAAGAGAGAATCTCTTTAGATGAATCTTTACATTTACATATAGCTGATATAGGAACAGGTTCTGGAGCAATAGCTATTGCTCTTGCAAAAGAAATATCTAATGTTAAAGTTTTTGCCTCAGACATTTCAACTGATGCATTAGAATTGGCAAAAATAAATGCTGAAAATAATGCATGCCTTGAAACATTATCTTTTTATGAAGGGAGTCTTTTAAACGCTTTACCACAAGACGCTTTCCCCTTACATGCTTTGGTCGCAAACTTACCTTACATTCCAGAAAAAGATAAATCATCTTTACAACCAGAAGTCTGTTTTGACCCAGAACTTGCGCTTTTTGCTGGAGATGATGGTTTACTATTAATCCGAGAATTACTTGTTCAACTTAAAGGAAAAATTGTTGCTAACGCACCAATTCTTTTAGAAATTGCATCTGGACAAGAAATTATTTTAGAAGAAGAAGCAAAAAACTATTCTCATTTAGAATGGGTTTGTTCTCACAAAGATTACTTTGGCAATGTTCGTTTTGTTGAATATCGCGCCAAATAATTCATTCACCTTCAATAACTTCAGCCCGAACTTCTGCATGGCCTACTTTATCTAGGCCTATTTTTTTCCCAGCCGCAGCACTTAAATCTAAAATACGACCTTTAGCATAAGGGCCTCTATCATTTACCCGCACAACAACACTTTCTCCAGTATCCACTCTTGTGACTCGAAGCCAAGTATTGAATGGTAAAGATTTATGGGCACATGTCATTTCGCTTGAATCAAATGTTTCTCCATTTGCAGTCAAGTTGCCTTCAAAACCTGGACCGTAATAACTAGCTTCACCATGTAAAACAGAACCTATTTTAGCCTTTTTTACCGTTTTCTTTTTACCTGATTTAGATACTTGTTCTGACTTTGTTGTATATGTCCCTGTTGATCTATCGTAACCACCTCGAGATGGTAAAGCACACCCGCTCAATAAAGAAAGCGTAAAAAAGAGAACTAGAAATATTGGCTTATTCGAAATCATACATGCTGTTGTATGTGTTTTCCAAGATTTCATCTTCTTTACTCTTTACTTCAACTTGTTCTTCTTTTTTTGCCGGGATAAACGAATCATAGTATTGCTTAGAAAGTTCAGTAGTTCTCTTTTCGTTTTGTTCTATTCTTTTGCGCATTCTTACTAAATCTTCGTCAGAAATAGATACCCTGCCAGAAAGCATAATCGCGGCTGATTTTCCCCAAGGAGACATTGGAGATAAATCACGAATTTTTCTTAATTTTGCTGCTGTGCTATCTAGCCCTTCTGGAAAACTAGCATAAAGCATAGCAGACATATATAATGCTTGTATTCCAGTTTGCGTTGTAGGAAATTCTACAAAGACACTATCATAAGCATTCAAGGCTTTTGTATAAGCACTGTCCACTAAATCCATAGATTCTAATGGTAAAGATTTTGCTTCTAACCATAAGCTTTCAGCTGCTAAAAATTTTTCATGAGCTAAATCTTCTTGTGTTTTCAATGTAACTCGCATACCAAGGTTTGCTTGTGCTTGCTTTGCATATTCTGAATTTGGATATTTTTCAATAACTTCCATGTAATACTCTTCGGCCGTTTCTGGATCATTTAAAAATTCATCGTAAATAAAAGCTCGAGCATAAGAAGCTCGCAATACTTTTAAAGAATCATCTGAATTTTCAATAATCCCATTCAATCGAGCAACAGCACTATCTGATTCAGAAAGTTTAAAAAGAAAAAGTTCCGCTATTTGAAATTCATTATCAAAAAATGGTTTGCTTGATTGAGCGAGTGAATCCATCGCATCATTATTGGATTGCAAAACAAGTAAACGTTTTAGAGCATCGTAACGTTCTTTACTTTCTTTACCCCATTTTGAGGGAGGCCTTGCGATATAACTGCTATCATAAAAATTCAAGGCGGTTTCATAAGCTTTCAAATCCACTTGTTCATGTAAGCCTTGTTGGTAATAAGCTCGAGCAGCATCTTCTGTTTTTGGAAAGTCTTTTGTTACTTTCTGAAATACAGCACGCCCTTCATTATACTTTTTAGCCAAGAACAAAAGTTCTCCATAACGAACTAGCAAAAACGATATTTTTTCTTGATAATCAGGATTTTTCGCTGCTCTTAAAAATTCTTCGGCTGCTTGTTCATATTTTTCTTTATGAGCTAAACACTCCGCTGCTTGAGTTTCAGCTGTAAATCTATCTCGTTCTTGCAACTCTTTTATTTCTTTAGCCAAATAATGTTCTCTTGCTTTATCATAAGATTCTTGAGCGTAATACAATGTTGCTAAACGGAAATGAGCTTTCCCTCGCATAAATGGAGTTCCAGAGGTATCTGCTAATAATTTTTCTAATGCAGCAATGGCAAGTCCAGGATCTTCAGAAACTTCTTCAAGTAAAGAAAGCAAATTTAAACCTGGAAAATAATAAGGGTGTTCTTTTCCTTTAAGAAGAACCGGTTCTAAAGCAAATCGACTGATATTAAATTCTTTATTTTTATATAAACAATAAGCTCTTTGGTATTCAGCTGCTTGCATAGAATCGTGCTCTGGAAAATAACGTTCCAATTCATCGTATTTTTCAATGGCTTTTCCCCATTCACCTTTATGTCGATAAGATTCTGCAATTAAAAAAACGGCATCAGAGGAGCGCTTTTTATTTTTAGGGAAACGTTCTAAAACTCGAGATCCTTTTTCAATTACTCTATCATATTTTTTGGCTTCTTCGCCGATAGGTTTAGATTCTTCCCCTGCTGTAGAATCTAAACGAGCAGTGCGCATTTCTGAAGCTTCTTCGTATGCTCTTTCAGCATTAAACATGTGGTTTAAATAAGCACAACAAGTACACCCTTCAAAAAAGAAAAACACAAGTAAAAGAACAAGCAAACGACAAGGCATACTTTTAAAATACAAAAGCTTAAACCGTGAAATTGGAATTTTACTAATAAGCATTCAAATATTCCAAATAATCACAAAGTTTTAGGCTCATTGGTAAATAACGTTTATCAAAACGTACCATGCGAACTTCTTCTGGTTTACCAATCACACGAGCTAAAATTTCAAAGTTATCTTGAGCATCCCAAACAGCGGCATCAATTACAACATCACCACATTCTGTTTCCCCTGTTGCAGAACCAATACCAGAAATGCGTGAGTTTTGTTGTAAAAGACGTGTAAAGACTTCTGGCGCTCTACCATGTTCATGCGCCACTGTAGAAGAATCAATGACTAAAACATGAACTCCGTAATAACGATCTCTTGAATCAAAAAGAACCGTATACACGTGCGTGTGATGCCCATCAGTAAATGTTTCTTGCCAGATATGCTTTTTGATTTGCTTAAAATTAGTCACAGCATAATGCGAGAAAAATTCTTTCGGAGAAGCCCCATAACGAACGAGATAATGCCCTAATCGCGTATTGAAATCATGCTTTGTCGCAGGCATAGAAACCCGTAAACTATCAGCTACTCTGTTTAAATTTTCTGCTAAACCTGTAGGCGCTTCCATCTGACGAACAGCTGATGCTTCTTGAATCCGTAATTGAATATCTGGATACTCAGCATCTTTTTGTTGGATTTCTAAAAATTGCATCCGTGCTAAATCAAAATTTTTCCCTTTAAGGTAAGCTCTTCCTAAAGCTTCTCTCAATGGTAAATTGTCTGGATACTGACTGACTAATGGTTCTAAAATTTCTCGTGCCACACGAGCTCTGTCAGAAGAAGTCAACGAAACACCTAAACCATTTCCTGGAGGTAGCTTTTCGCCTAATGTTGAAATAGCTTCAGAAGCTTTTTTAAAATTTGGTTTTATTGCTAAAATCTTTTGATACAAAACTTCAGCATCATCATAATTACCACGATATTCTTCTAAATAGCCTTTTAACAAAAGTAATTCGGGTGCATTTGTAAAACGAGAAGATGCGTATTCTAATAATGAAGAACAACTATCAAGTTGCCCTAATGCATGAAATACATTTGCAAGTAATGCATAAGCTTTTAAAGAGGTTCCTCGAGAAATACTAATCGCTGCTCTCGCTTCTTCAGCAGAACGAGTATGTTGTTCTGCTAAAAACAATAATTTCCCATACCACAAACGATACGCCAAAAAAGCTGGTGCTTTATCACTTGCAATACGAGCAAATTCAAGTGCTGTGGTCAAGCTCCCTTCTGAAAAAGTTCTTCGGGAATCCAAATAAGCTTTCATTGCTCCATTTGGATAACGACGTTGCCAATCTTCCATCAAAGTTTCCAACCGCACTTTGTGTGATGCATCTAAAGAATCCATATCCAAAAGAGCATCCATAGAACCAAAACGAGCTATTTCCAACGCTGGGTAAGTTAAAGAGATGGCATCAAAAATTTCTAATGCTCTTGCTGGTTCTCCAGCCTCTGACAAATCAGAGGCCCTACGAATTTCATCTCTTGTGGCAAAAGAATATTCTTCAAGTGCTTTTTGAAATTCAGGAGAATCCCCCACTAAGAGTTCGCTGCCTACAGATAAACCGAACGGAACACTTTCTAATTTAATTGTTGAAGGACCAAAACGTTTGTAAAGTTCAAAACCGATAAAAACAAGAATACCTGTTGCACACAAAAACAGATAAGTGAAAATCAATTTGCGAACAAAAGATTTTTTGCTTGCCATTATTACCTCAGGCAATCACTGAATTTATCTTTCAATTCCTTACTTCTTTGCAATCTGCGAAGCGTTTTATTTTTTATCTGGCGAACACGTTCCCGACTTAATTTCATATCTTCGCCGATATCACGCAAAGTAGTATCTTCTGCGGCATCTACTCCATAGAACATCTGGATAATCTCTGCTTCTCTAGGAGGTAAAGCCTGCAAAGTTTCATGAATTAATTTTTTGCGTTCTGCTTCTTCTAATTCTGTTTCTTGGTTACCTTCTGTGCCAAGAACATCCATCAACGTGCTAACAGAATCGCCTCCAGCAACTCCATCTTCCCCTATTGGTGCGTCTAAAGAAATATCAACTATTTTCTCCATGACTTCAACAATATCACGTTCATATGGTGCAAATTCTGGCATAGTCATTGTCAATTCGTAATCACCATTATTTTGCATCAATGCGCGTTTGAACTTATTTACTAACGCTAATTTATTAGGAGGAATACGAACAGAGCCAATACGTTCAAACAACGCTTTCTGGATAGATTGACGAATCCACCAAACTGCATAAGAAATGAACTTAACATCTTTATCCATATCAAATCGTTGGGCTGCTTTAAAAAGGCCCAAGTTTCCTTCGTTAATTAAATCCAACAAAGGAAGACCACGTCCTTGATATTTTCTAGCAACACTCACCACAAAACGTAAATTCCCGCGAATCAAACGTTGCATCGCTAAATTCTTGATTTCATCAGATTCTTTATTTTTCTTAATAATCTCCAAAAGAACTGCTTCCTCATTCGGCGGAAGAGTCTGATGACGATTTAAATCTCGAAAATAAAGGGATTCGTTAAAATCACTCATAATTTAACCTGCGTGGTAACCAACAAATATTGATAGGATTAACTCTGCGCAAATATTGCTTTTTATTACAATTTTGTCAATTCCTTTAGCAATGGATAAGGATAAATTCCTGTTTTATGACCATCTGACCATATAAACCCGACTGCATAGCGCCCAACAGAAAGCAAAGATTCCAACTTTATGTTTTCTGGAATAGTTTCTGGATTAACCAAACGTTCTCCTGTATGTTCATCGACACACAAAGCACAAGGACAAGCTAAACGCAATTTTTTTAATGGAATAGAATTTCTTGAGGAATCAGCCCATTCTACTCCTAAATGCCCTTCTCTAGTTCGAAAAAATTTTTTAGGTGCAAGCATCAAAGAACTCATAAGACCTCCTCTGGCAATTCTTCAAAAGAATACCGGAAAGAAGAAAGCGTCTCACTAGCCATCGCAGAAAATACAGAAATTTTCCTTACTGTATCTGCCGCTACTTCTGTAAATACCTGAGCAGAAACGCTATTAGGATTATACAAGACTCCTGGCACCCCATTATCGCCACAAGAAGCCAGAGATGCTTCTAATGGAATTTTTCCCAACAGAGGTACTCCGAATGTTTTCGAAATTCTTTCACCTCCACCTTGTGGGAAAATAAAATGTTCTTTTTCACATTTGTCACAAATAAAGTAACTCATGTTTTCAACAACGCCAAGAACAGGAACGCCAACTGAATCAAACATTGAAAGACCCTTTCGGCAATCTGCTAAAGCTACTTCTTGAGGGGTGGTCACAACAACTGCACCAGATAAAGGACATTCCTGTGTTAAGGTTAACTGGATATCTCCTGTTCCTGGAGGAAAATCAATCAGTAAATAATCCAACGCTCCCCAACGAACGCGATGCAAGAAATTTTTAATCATCTGACTTGCCATTGGCCCACGCCAAATTGTAGCTCTATCAGAATCAGCAAACATGCTCATAGAAACAATTGAAATTCCACCTTTGGCCAAAACCGGAGAAATTGTTTTGTCTTCATGAACATAAGGTGCTTGATCAATACCAAACATTACACCCATAGAAGGGCCATAAATATCAGCATCTAAAATTCCAACTCTTGCCCCGGAAAGACTTAAAGCTACCGCTAAATTAGCTGTAACAGTAGATTTACCAACGCCGCCTTTTCCGGAGGCAACTGCTACAATATGAGAAACTTCTTTTAAAAAAGATTCTGTATTTTCTGTTTCAGAAGCAACGCGCCCTGCTTTTGCCGATAAAGTCACTTCTACAGCAGAAGCACCTAATGCCAAAATAATTTTTTCACATTGTTCTTTGAATCTATCACGTATAGGGCAAGCTGGTGTTGTTAAAATCAATTCCATAGAAACGGAATTGTCTTCTGCAATATTTAAATTCTGCACAAACCCTAATTCAACAATATTCCTGTTTAAATCAGGATCCATCACAACTTCTAAAGCTTTTAATATTTGTTGTTCGGTCATAAGCATAAAGTTAGAAATATTTTTAATGTGCTTCGAGCCAGTTCTCCCCAAACCCAACGGAAGCGACTAAAGGCACTTTTAACTGCATTGCATTTTCCATTTCTCGCTTAACAATTTCACCCATTTCTTCTGCTAAATTTTTAGGGCATTCAAAAACCAATTCATCGTGAACTTGAAGCATCATTTTTAATGGTAATGATTCTTTATTTATCTTTTCAGAAATTTGAATCATCGCTATTTTAATCAAATCCGCAGCACTACCTTGCACAGGCGTATTTACAGCCATACGTTCTGCCATTTTGCATTCCATTTTATCTGTTGAAAAAATGCCAGGAATCGGCCGACGACGGCCTGAAAGAGTTTCAACATAACCTTTTTCATGCACATCTACAATCGTTTTTGCGATAAATTCTTGAACACCTGAATACAAATTAAAATAACCATCAATAAATTCTTGAGCCTGTTTTCTTGAAATTTTCAAATCCCGTGATAAACGGAAAGCGGTCATTCCATACAAAACACCAAAATTCACGACTTTCGCATCTCGTCGCTGGTCAGAAGTCACTTCTTCCTGAGGCACACCATAAATTGCGGAAGCGGTTTGCGCATGAATATCTAAATCATTTAAATAAGCCGCAATCAAATTTTTATCGCCACTTAAGTGAGCAAGCATTCGTAATTCTATTTGAGAATAGTCAACAGCCAAAATCGTATTTTCTGAATTTCCAGGGATAAAAGCTGCTCTTATTTTTTTACCATTTTCACTTCTTATCGGAATGTTTTGTAAATTCGGATCTCTGCTAGAAAGCCTACCTGTAGCGGTTCCCCATTGGATAAAACTTGTATGAATTCTATTTGTCTTTGGTAAAATCAAAGAAGGCAAAACACTCACATAAGTACTTAACAACTTCTTTTGCTCTCGATATTCCATTATAGATTCTACAATGGGGTGCGGGGCTACAACAGACAATTCTTCTAAAACAGAACTATCCGTACTGCGTTTTTTTATTTCTGGTAATCCTAAATTATCAAAAAGAATTTCTGCTAATTGTTTTGGAGAAGCTATATTGAATTTTTCTCCTGCAATTTCATGAATTTCTTTTTCAAGAAAGAACAATCTCTCTTCCATTTCCCTTGCAAGCTTTTGCATTTTTTGTTTATCAAGAGCAATACCAGTTTGTTCCATTTCTAAAAGCACTTTTAATAAAGGCATTTCCATCTGGAAGAAAAATTTTTCATACCCGGCTTCTTGCAATTTTGGGAACAATTTATTCCATAAGCGCAAAGTATAAACAGCATCTTCTGCGCCATATTCAGAAGCTTTTTCAACAGAGACTTGTGTAAATGGAATTTGAGATTTTCCTCGCCCAATCAAATCCGCTATTGGAATCATAACATGATTCAATTCTATACGGACTTGTTCATCTAAACTGAGCACATGACTCCCTGGAGAAAGCATCCAGGCAGCGATTAAAGTATCGCCAATTTTTTCTGGAATACTTGTAAGAGAAAATTCTCGACAAAGAACGTGTAAATCAAATTTGGCATTATGAAAAATCCAAAATAAATCTTCTTTTTTCCATAAATCACTGAACCATTCTTTAACAAGTTCAAATGAAAGATTATCTTGTAACAAACCAAAAACATCAGTATGCCCTAAAGGAATATAATATCCATTTTCTTCGTCTACTGATAAACAAAGACCTGCTATAGAACAAGCCATTGAATTCAACCCATCTGTTTCTGTATCTAAAGCAATCACAGATGCGGTTTCTACTTTTCTTTTGAATTCTTCAAATTTTTCACTTGTGTTTACTAAGATATAATTAGGCAATTTTTCTGGAACAAATTCTCTCTCTTGTGACGGAACCCAACCAGAACGACTTGGTATTTTTTCTAATAAACGTTCTAATTGTCTAAGTTCATTTGCTCTAAAAACATCACTTAAAGCATCACTTGCCAAACCTTGGAATTCTAACTGTTCTAATGTTCCTGAAAAGCCTCTCGCACATTGTAAAGTAACCAATTCTCTTGAAAGAAAAGCATTCTCTTTATTTTGAGCTAAATTATCATGCAATCCTTTTTTTTCAATTTCATCTAAATGCGCATACAAGTTATCCATATTGCCAAATTTTTCTAACAACTGTACAGCTGTTTTTGGCCCCACTTTAGGGACTCCAGGCACATTATCAGAAGAATCCCCCATCAACGCCAGATAATCTCTAATTTGTGATGGTGGCACTCCATATTTTTTCAAAACTTCATCTGGTCCAAAATCAATTCCATCAGCCCCTTTTTCTAAATGAAATTGATGTATAACATCGGAAACAATCTGAGATAAATCCTTATCTTTAGTAATTAAAAAAACTCTTTCAAAACCCGCTTTTTCTGCGGCACAAGCTACACTTGCCATTACATCATCCGCTTCAAAACCAGGTTCTGCCAAAAGTGGCAATCCACTTGCTACAAGAGTTTCTTGCAACAAAGGCATTTGAACAGCCATCTCTTCTGGCATCGGGCTTCTGTTCGCTTTATATTCTGGGTAGAGTTCATGCCTAAATGTTGGGGCATTAACATCTCGGACAATGGCAAAATGCGTCGGTTTATGCTTTTCTAAAATCCTTAAAACTGCTCCCCAATAACCATGAACCATTGAAACATCTATTCCACTAGAATTATGTAATGGAGATTTTGAAAAAGCATAAAACATTCGGAATGCTAACGCATAAGAATCTAATAAAAATAATGTCTTCGTTGCCATAACTTGAATTTAGAAATCTTGGTCCAATTCATGAAAAACTTGTGGTAAAAATTCTACAACATCTGATGGGAGCATACTATATACTCCCCACTTTTCTTTAGCTAAACACCCTGCTTTATAATGAATCCATGTTCCAAGTAGCGCCGTTTTCTCTACAGACAATCCAGAAGCCAAAAGAGCAAGAAGAATTCCTGTCAAAACATCTCCAGAGCCGCCTTTCGCCATACCTGAATTGGGTAACCCTATTCTGTAAACATCGCCATTTTGCAAAGCAACATAACTAATAGGACCTTTTAAAATTATGGTTAAATGATATGTTTGAGCAATTTCTTGCAAACGTTTTCTTTTTGTTTCTGCTTGCTCTGGCATTTTTCCAAATAAACGTTCCCACTCTCGGATATGTGGCGTAATAATAGCACTTGCGTTCAAATTCTTCAACAATTCACTTTTACCAGAAAAAGCATTTAAAGCATCAGCATCTAAAACCATTGGAATAGAAACTTTTGGAATAAAATGCTGAACAAATTCTACAACATCTTTTTTACAAGAAAGTCCAGGGCCGATTGCTAAAGCTTTTTGGTGTTTTAAGTATGATTCTAATTCATTTACATTCTGAATCTGCAGGCATCCTTTTTGAAAATCTTCATACGGTAACATAACTGGTTCATCTAATTTTGTTGCATAAACAGGATAAAGAGATTTAGGCATAGCCATGGACAAAAGCCCAATACCTGAACGCAACGCTGCTTTTGCACATAACGCAGAAGCCCCAATCATTCCTAAAGAACCACTTATTAAAAGTCCTGTTCCTTGATCTCTTTTATCACCCCATTCATTTCTAATAGGGAGTAAAAGTCCAATTTCTTTTTCTCTTATTCCAAAAATATTCTTAGTAAATTTTTCAATATTTTTTTGACTATAAGGTAAAGGCGCAATTTCCCAACCCCCATAATATTTCAGACTCTCTTTTTCAAACATTTCATTTCTACAAAATCCTAAAACTAATGTATAAGTTGCTTTCAGAGGAATCGTTGGACAATCTATTGCTAAAACTGGCATGTTTGATTTACTTAAAACAGCGACTAACTTTTTATAGTTTTCTTTCAATTCTCCCAATGCCCCTAAGCCCAATAAAGCATCTACAATTATACTTGCATTATTAAAATTTATTTTTTCCTCATTTGAATATAAAGAACAGACACCACCAATTTCTTTAAAATCTTTATAAGCTAAAGCCGCTTCATTTTTTAAATCTTCCGGATTTTTCACACAATAAACTTTAACCCGAATATTCTTCTCTAAAAGAAGTTTGGCTAAAACCAAACCATCCCCACCATTATTTCCAGAACCAACAAAAACAAAAACTTCGCCTTTCTTTAATTTGCCTTTTTCTAACAAACTACAGAGTTTTTCAAAAATGGCTTTACCAGCCGCTTGCATTAAAGCATACCCTTTTTCAATAGAGTTTTCTTTTTCAGCCCTATCTAGCTCACGCATTTCAGCCGTTGATAAAATATCAAACCGCACTTTTTCAAACATTTCATTTTTATCCATAACTTTAAATTTAGTGATTTTAAAATTCAAAACCTATTCAAATTTCATATAAAAAACACCGAGACTAAAAAGTCCCGATGTTTCTTTACATCATTTAATCAGAAGTATTATTTGATTATCAACATGGAATCATCCCAGGCTTCGTGTTTTTCAAAGCCAAGGAGATTTGCAGTTGTTGCAGCCAAATTAGAAAGGCCCCAATCACCTTCACGTAAAGCAAGCTTACCGCCAGAAACATTATCATAAAGGATACAAGGAACTTTATTCAAAGTATGACTTGTTTTGGCTTTGAAAGAACCATCTTTATTAACCTTAGGAAGGCCTGTCTTCTTGTCGATTTCATACATTTCATCAGCATTGCCGTGATCAGCAGTAATCAATGCGACACCACCTAAAGCATCAATAACCGGTAAAAGTCTAGAAAGACCTAAATCAACAGCTTCAATTGCCATTGTGGCTGCACGGAAACTACCAGTATGACCAACCATATCACCATTAGGGTAATTGCAACGCAATGTTTGGTATTTACCACTCTTAAGAGCTTCTATCATTGCATCTGTTACTTCTGCAGCTTTCATCCATGGGCGTTGTTCAAACGGAACCACATCAGATGGAATTTCTAAATAAGTTTCACCATCAAATTTGCTTGAACGGTTACCATTCCAGAAATAAGTAACATGGCCAAACTTTTGAGTTTCAGAGCATGCAAATTGTTTGATTCCTGCTTGAGAGAACCATTCGCCGCTTGTATTTTTAATTGCTGGAGGAGGAACTAAAAAGCGATTTGGCAACTTTAAATCCCCATCGTACTGAAGCATCCCTGCATAGCAAACTTTCGGAAAACGCACTCTGTCAAATTCAGCAAAATTTTCTTCTTCAAAGGCACGAGTAATTTCAATCGCGCGGTCGCCGCGGAAATTAAAGAATACAACAGAATCACCATCAACAATTTGGCCTACCGGAGCACCATCTTTAGCAATAACAAATGGTGGCAAATCCTGGTCAATCGCTTTTGTTTCACCACGTAATGTTTCAATTGCATTTGCTGCACTTTCAAACAAGCGACCTTCACCAAGCACATGAGTTTTCCAACCAGCTTCAACCATTTTCCAGTTTGCATTATAACGGTCCATAGTGATTTGCATACGGCCACCACCACTAGCAATACAAACATCAAAATCTTCTGAACGAAGTTCAGAAAGGAATTGTTCAAATGGCAATACATAATCTAATGCAGAAGTTTCAGGCACATCGCGGCCATCCAAAAGAATATGAATGCGGACTTTTTTCAAACCTTCTTGCTTGGATTGAGCAACCATCGCCTTTAAATGAGCGATATTACTATGAACATTACCATCACTGAACAAGCCAATAAAATGGAGAACTGAATTTTTTTCGCGAACATTACCTACGATTTCTTTCCAGGCATCGCGTGCAAAGATTTCACCGGATTGAATAGAATCAGCAACAAGAGCAGCACCCTGGTTATAAACCTGACCTGCACCAATAGCATTATGGCCTACTTCAGAGTTTCCCATATCTTCATCTGTCGGCATACCTACCGCACGACCATGAGCCTTCAACAAAACATTGCTGTAATTTGCAAGCAACCGATCAAGAGTTGGTTTACAAGCTGCGGCTATTGCGTTTCCTTCGCCACTTGGGTTAAAGCCATAACCATCCATCACGATAGTAACTACCGGCCCTTTAAGTCCAGCAAAATCCAAATTCTTTTTAAGCATAAGATTCTCCATCAATGTTTAAATTTCAAATTCAAATGTAGAAAAAAAGACTTTATCTAAAAAGAGTCATCAAAAGGAATTTCGTTTTTGAAATTCCTTTTGATATAAAAAATGCTCGGCGAAGCCGAGCATTTTTAAAGATTAAAATTACTTGTAATAAGTAAGACTTATAGAACCAGTCTTTTCATCTTGGTATCTAACTTTTCCAAGCATCATCGGGAAATTGCCTTCTGGAGTTTTAATATAGAGCCACATATTTCCCATTAATTCTAGACGATTAGTCTGAGAACCAAATGCTGTTTTAAAGCTTTCTAGACAAACAGGAGCTTCTGGTAAAAGACCAAAGTCTTGTGTTTCTTCTTCCCAGATTTCAACGCCTGGAGCTGCCTGGAAATAAGCCATATTATCCACAATTTCAAGTGTCAAATGTGGATTTTCCGCCAAGCCAGTTACAAGGTTGATTGCATATTGGTCTGTTCCTAACATATTAGAAAGAGTAACTTCTGTTGCCGCAACTTCTGTGCAGACCGCTTCAACAGAAGAAGAGGATACTTCTTCTTTAGGGCAAGCTTTCACAAAGTCTACAGAATCTATAGAAGAATAAACCGGCACTTTCGAAACATCAAGTCCACCTTCTTCAGAAGCACTTGCATAAGCCCATACATAAATACGGAAATCACCACAGCCTTCCAAAGGAGCCAATTGAACTTTTGCTGTAGAAGTACCTAAAGCAATACGATCTGTTGGGAATGTAACAGTCATAGGAACTTGTAGTGGAGATTCATACACGGTTCCATTATCAACATGACCTGCTATAAAACGCAAACTATCAATGTTAAAGAAAATTTCATCGTCTTCTCTACCTTCAACTCTGAAACCATAATCCAAACTAATAGTTCCCTTAAGCTGGACCATTTCACCGCCCTGGCCATCAGACATTACATCGGCACCTAATTTATCCATAACAAGTGGAGAAACTTCTGAAGCAGAAGACATTTCAATTTGAGCCGCAGAAGAAGATGAAGTAGATTCTTCTGCATTTGAAGATGAATCTTCAGAACAAGCAGAGAGGGCAAACATAGACGCTGCTAGTAAGCCATATTTCCAGAACATTTTATTCATAATGATTCCTTTTCTAAGTTTTTCTTGAAAATACTTTTTTTTTCAGAAAAAAGCACAAATTTCTAGCGAACTTTTACAACAAATGCTGAAATATTATAGGCTGATAACTCTCGAGCCTTATCTTCGGCCTGAGCTTTTGTTGGCCAGCCACCTGCACGCAATTTATAAAAAGGAGTATCAAAGACCACTTGAATAGAGTAACCTGTACTTGCGACTAATTGATCGCGGCGTCTTTGAGCTGCATCAAAATCAGCTAATGCTTCAAATTGCAAAACAAACCAAGATTTTCCTTTCGCTTGCTTGTCTGTTTCTTGCGCAATTTGTGATTCTTGCGTTTTATAGCGCAATGAATCATCTAGTTGAATCTTGTATTCTTTCCCGTGGAAAAGAGTGTCTAAATCTGTTGGTGTTTGTGCAAAAGAGAAAAACACACCTAATAAAAAGAAGAAAGCTATTTTCTTTATCATAAAAGTAAAAATAGCATTTTCCTGAAATTCCGTTCTTATTTCTTATGAATTTTATTCTTTCTTGGATAGCTTCTTAGAAATAAGCTGTCACAGTAAGCAAAGTACTACCATCTCTTGTAACTTGCAAGGAGATTGCTTCCACCACGCCACAAATGTGGCTCGTGGCAGGCTCACATTTAGGCTTCGCAAAAAAAATCACTCCATCGCAATGACAAGAGGTGTGTAGCAAGTTTCTTCGCAATGACAAGAGATGTGTGGCAAGTGTAGAACTGGCAATGAGATTGCCGCGCCGTGATTTCAGCACGGCTCGCAATGACAAGTTACGGGCAAGAACTGCGGGCTAGTTCAAGTTGTCATGGCGAATGAAATGAAGCCATCTAACAGCAAGTTGTCATGGCGAGGAGTCTTGTAAGACGACGAGGCCATCTGTTAGCAAATTGTCATCGCGAGTAGGTTGCTTCACTCTTTCAGAGTTCGCAATGTCAAGAGGTGTGTGGCAAGTGTAGAACTGGCAATGGGATTGCCGCGCCGTGATTTCAGCACGGCTCGCAATGACAAGGTTCGCGGACAAGAAGCGGGCGGCAAGTTATAAGCAATGACAAGATGCGGGCCAAATCTAAGAAACAAAAAAAGGCTCTCAAGAGAGCCTTTTTTTAGAAAAATCACTTTTACTTTTTCTGGATTCGACGCATACCAAAGACATTTGTCTGGTCTTGTTTTGCATCTTTTTTCTTACCAGCCACTAAGACAGAAGTCATCTTAGAAATGTAAGCTCCAGAAGAAACTAAGCGACCATCATTTGAAATACCATTCCAACCCACATAAATGTAGCCAGGGTTAGTGATACAACTTTCACCTGTTCCGAAGATCTTTTCATCTGTACATCTGATTTCACCACTTTCGTTGGCTACAAATGCACCCAAGTTAGTGAAGTAATCTACTTCATACTTGAGAACAACATCTTCTGGTTTCAAGTTCGGATTGCTTGCTTGATACTTTTCAAACAAGTTAGCCATATCGGTCTGGATCCAATGACCTACTGTATATGGCAAAGAATCTTTAATACGACCAAGGCTATCATAAGGGCTAAACAATACAACCGTTACGATTTTCTTGTCTTCAAGATTTTTCTGGACTTGTGGATCAGACGGGTCTAATTCTGCGTAGTTAATTGTACGAACAATGGAACGCACATCACCAGTAATTGTATACCAAGGAGAAGGAATCTTTTCATCGTAATCCAATGGCTTATTACCAGCTGTATCAGACACAGCAGAAGCAACAAAACGAACGTAATCACCTACTTGAGGAGTTTTCAAAATTTTCTCACCTTGCAAGTGACGATAGCTTACCGTTACAGAATCTTTTCCAAGAGTCATGTTTTGCAATGCATCTGGAGAAGCATAACGTTCATCTACGGCATATTCTGTAGCTGAAGGCATGTAGTAAGCAAGCATGTTTTTCAACTTTGAAGAATCTTCTGCAGCAAGTGGTTCTGAGAACACAAAGCGGATATCATCAAATTCTTTATTGGTTTTGTTAGTTGTAAGACGAGCTTTCAAAACAACAGGAGGCATACGATCTGTTGTCACCCTATCAAAAGATTGTACAGACACTTGCTTTCTATCTTCGAAAGTAGCCCAAGAACGAACTTTACCATCACCAGCCGTTTTTACTTTCTTGGAGAATTCAAAACCACCAAAGACAAGAGTGCTGTCATCTGGGCGATCCTTATAAGCAGCTAAAATTTGAGCACGACCAATTGAATCGGAGCAAGTGACCAAAGTATCTTTCTTTACAGAAGATTCCAAACCTTTTTCACTATCAAATTTGAAGTGTTTCAATTTAAATTCTTTATCTTCATCCCATTCTAAGCAAATGAAATTAGGCAAAGAGTCTTTATGGAATGGACGATGGTAAGTGATAGAAATGGAATCAGCAATACCATCGAGATATTCTCTTGATTCTTCATGATAAGGTGTAGGAATACGTAAAGAAGTTTGTGCCGGAGCTCCCTTTGTATCAAAGAGCTGAACAAGTGTTGGGTACGGAACCGGAGGATCACGGAACTTCATATTATTATAAAGAACCATTACAAGAGCCGGGTTTTCTGCACTTGCCATTGTAATAGCGGCTGTTGTATCCATGTATTCCTTGAAGGAACGGACACGAACGGTAGACATACCTTTTACAAATTCAGAAGCCACTACTTCCATACGTGGAGATGTTTCAACAGCGTCCACAACGAAGTTACATTCGGTGCAAACTGTTGATGTAATTGGGTTTACTACAAGGAGATAAAGTTCTACGTCTGAACCAACCCAGTTATAGTATTCAGTACCATCCAAAGTATCAGGGTCGCCAGTCACAGGAGTGAAAGAAGCAATATTACCAGTAGAATCAGTAACAATATCGGTAGCAAAGTGTAATTGTGGAGCGTAGAATTCTATTGTAGCAACAATAGAACGAACCTGAGCTGTTTTTACTTCTACAGGAGCTGTCATACCAGCAAGAGAAACAGAAGCCCAAACGGTGTCCACTCCGGATTCACCAATTGTTCTTGGGAATACAGCCACTTCGTTACCATCTTTAGAAGTGTAAAGATTCATACCAGCAGCAACTGTCAAAGAATAATTTTGACCAGCAGCAGAAAGCAAGTCTATATCACCATCGGCAACAGCAGAAACATAAAGAGGAACGCGTGTGCCAGCAAGAGCTTGACCAACAAATTCCCACTTGGTTCCTGCTGGGTAATGAGCGCTAACTGAATCACCAGTTACAGGTTGGTAAGTAACAGTTTGGTTAACAATGTCCAAGTTACCTTTTACACGGAAGTTGACATAAGTCTTTTTGCCTTGGATTTCAACAACCAAACGATAAGCACCAGGATTCAAACCTCCAACCTTATTAGTATTAATTTTAGGATTGTATGGGTCTGTTAAATCAAAGCCACCATACCAAACTTTTCCTCCAGGAAGGTCAGCAATTTTATCGCCGCCACGTGTGGTGATGTAATAACTAATTACGCCTGCACCAAGAACATTTTCAATTTCTTTACCGCAATAACGTTGAGTTCCACCACTAGCACCTCCTGAACCCATTGCTACAGCAGCACAGTCGGAATCGCCAGATTTTTCCCAACAAACTTCATAAGAAATGCCACCAGATTGATCTTTACCTGTAGGAGCTATATCAAGACCAGTAGATTGCTTAATATACATGTTTGTTTTGATAATGACGTTTGACATAGTGGTACGACGGTCACAGAAGAAGATATCAATGTTGTATTGTTGACCAGCAACGAGAGGCTTACCATCTTTATCCGTGATTTGACTTAACACCACATGAGCAGGAGCAGCTAAGTGAGCACCACCATTATCTACAGCTAGTTTACCTGCGATAAAGACCCAAATATCGTCATCACCACGGAATGTAAATTCTTGCCCTGGTTTATAAGTAAAGGTAGCATGGCTTTCAAAGCAGAAATGTTGGTTACGAGTTTTGCTTCCCCAACGCTGCCCACCTGTAGGAGACTTATCCCATTGCCAACTAACACCTAAAGCATCATCAGAAACAAAGAATCCTTCGCAATCAATTCCTTGATTCCAACCTGGACCATTACATACATAGTCAATATTTGTGATACCAGCAGGCAACTTAGCAACATCTACAGGACCTTCTGCAGAACGTTTCATTCTAGCAGCCATCAAAGGCCCTTGCTTTACACCATTTATGGTAATAACACTTTCATCTGTAGTATTTTCTACAGGGTAAAAACCTCCAATGGTAGGCCCGGTAATCGCTTCATCAGAGTTATAAGACCAACGACCATCCTTTGCACGAGAGAATGGTAAGTCATAACACACCACTTCGTTTTTACCTGGAGTGTAATTAAACAAGGTATTAAACAAAGAAGGATCATTACCAAAACACTGGAGAGCATTCTGACTATTAACATTTAACTGAGGTTTATTGTCAGCACCAAGCACATCAGCCACTACCCCATGACGGACACCAGTACAAGTTTCTGTGTAAGGACCAGTAATCCCCTGATATTCTGAGAACAGGTTGTTTACTGCGGCATCAGTGTCATAAATGATAGCAGCAAGTGTATAAGTACATACACCTTCAACGCCATTATCTGTTGTATACCAACCATAAGTAGAACCGTCATCTGGCCAAGCGGCATCATCTGGGATAAAGAACAATTCATTAGTTCCTAAAGAATCAAACATTTGTCTTAAAGGAATAGGCGTAGCCACTTCTTCTGCGCCCCATAAGCCATTGATACCTATCTGGTCTGCAGGGTCGTCATCACGATAAATAACAACTTCTTCTGGAACAGGCTGGCTTCCAAAATAAACGGCATAATACCAACCACAACGTTTGGAATCTGCTATCAAATTCGAACCTGTTACACCTCCATCAAAGCTAATCATTGGCAAAGAAGATTGCCAATCTTTATCTTCTGGGATTAAAACATAAAGATATTTTGCATTAGGTGGGTCAAATGAAATGTAAGACGCACCTTCTGTTTCTGGGTGCTCTGTTACATAAACTGGTTTATCTTTTCCTGGACAAGGAATATCTGCAGCAGTAGGACGACCTGAGAAATTTTGGTTATAAACAGAACCATTTATACCTAAAACACCTGGATAGTCAATGTTTCCAGTGCCTGTATAGACAATAAATGTTGTAGCATCATTTCCTCTGATTGTCGATAGGTCTATAACATAAAAGCCAGTTGTTGGATCCAAGCTTGTCGCTGGGACAGGATTTGCTTGGTTTCCATAATAAACAGTTAAATCAGTCCAAGTCTCTGGAACCTTGATATATGCAGTACCTAGGCAATTTTGAGCCGCACTTTCAGAAACAAATGCCGTGCATGCAAGCACTGTTCCACATAGAAGACCTTTCCATTTGTGCATCATTGACATAAAAATCTCTCTATTTTTATACTATACCCACAAAAACAATAAGCTATTCAGCCTACTGTCCAAACACCACCGAAATCTATGCTATTCTTTTAAGAAAAGCAATTATTTTCTAAAATTTTTTGATTTTTAAAGAATTTCTGTGAATTTTCGTTCATTTTTTTGACTTATTCACAGTAGAGAGTAAAATTTTATTTACACTTCGCAAGAATATTTAATTTTTTAAATAATCTTCTCAATTATTCTTCTAAATCGGAGTCTTCTTCAGCTACACAAGAAACGCCATACAAAGCTACTTCACGCACACCATGTAAAGTTAAAAATGGATCGTATTTATCAATCAAAGAAGTTCGTTTGGCAATCATTTTGCCCCAACCACCTGTTGCAAAAACAGGCACATTCTCTTTACCCAATTCGCTTTTAAATTTAGCAATCAAAACTTCAAGTTCTGCCATAAAACCAAATAGAAGCCCAGCACGCAAAGCGTCATCAGTATTATCAGCAATTACTTTACTTGGCCATTCAATAGTAACTGGTAAAAGTCTTGCGGCCTTTTCTGTTAAAGCATCTAATGCTGCGTTAATACCAGGTATAATACAGCCACCAACAAAAGCCCCATCTTTTAAAACATCAAATGTTGTGGCTGTCCCCATATCAACAACAATTGCATTATCTATACCACGAGCTCGTAAAGCAATTACATTGCAAAGTCTGTCACTACCAGCTGCAGCCGGATTTTGATAAGCTATTGGCAAGCCATTACAATTTTTAGCATTCACCACTAACACATTGCGATGAAGAAGTGTTTGTAAAGCTTTTACCCAAGGGCGCTCTAAAGCAGGCACCACTGTACTTAATCCAACATGCGTAATGTCTTTTGCTGGGATTTCTGAGAAACGCAATAAGCCGCTGATGCGATTTATGACTTCATCTGAAGTCGTTTCTTTTCTTGTCGTGAGTCTCCAATGGTGAACTAATTTTTCATCACGAAAAATTCCAAGAACGGTATGAGTATTACCTACATCAACAACAAAAATAATTGAACTTGTCTGCTGCTTATCGCATGCCATTTTTAACCAATCACCTTTTAAATTCTCATTGAAATATCAAGAGCTTTTACGCTATGGGTGAGAGCCCCAACAGAAATATAATCAAGACCAAGAGTTGCAATTTCTTTTGCACGTTCAAGCGTCATATTCCCAGAGCCTTCAACAAGGACTTTATCGCCGCTTTCTTTAATGATTTCTAATGCTTCTGCCATCATTTCATTACTCATGTTATCGAGCATAATGACATCAACACCCTTATGAAGAAGTTTTTTCAAATCTTCTAATGTTTCCACTTCCATTTCAACCATTAAATTTTCAGCATTGTTCTTTTTTACAACTTCAAGTGCTTCTAAAACGCCACCGGCTGCTGCAATATGGTTATCCTTTACAAGAACCATATCAAAAAGTCCCATGCGGTGATTACTACCACCACCAACACGAACAGCATACTTTTGTAATGTTCTAAAACCAGGTAAAGTTTTACGAGTATCTAAAACTTTTGTTTTGCCACCTTTTAAAGCTTCTTGGAAAATATGTGCTACCGTCGCAACGCCAGAGAGTTGCTGGATAAAATTCAAAAGTGTTCTTTCACCCGTTAAAAGTTCTCTTGTGGAACCAGAAAGTTCAGCTATCAAATCGCCTTTTTTTACACAATCGCCATCTTGTTTATGCAAGACGACATTTACGTTTGCTTTTAATTCATTAAAGACAAGTTCAATAATAGGAAGCCCAGCTAAAACCCCGTCTTCTTTAGCAATTAAACGAGCGTGCTGATTTTGATTTTCAGGAATTGTCCAGGCACTTGTGACATCGCCTGTACGCACATCTTCAGCTAACGCTAAACGAATCATTGTTAAAGCATCTTCTTTTGGAAATACTGGCAAAGAATTATCACCGTACATTATTGAGCTCCTTTTCCTGTCAGAACCACATAAATTGTTCTAAATAAAATTTGGATATCTAACAAGAGAGACATATTTTCATAATAATAAAGGTCATACTGAAGTTTTATTTTTACATCTTCAGTACTTGTATCATAATGATGACGAACTTGAGCCCAACCAGTTAAGCCTGGTTTCATTTTTAAACGACTCATATAAAATGGTATTTCTTCGCGTAATTGCTCAATAAAAACAGCACGTTCAGGCCTTGGGCCTACCATAGACATATCACCTTTTAAAACGCATAAAAGTTGGGGAAGTTCATCAATACGCGTTTTTCTTAAAAATAGTCCAACCCTTGTAATTCGCGGGTCATTTTTTGTAGCCCATTGAGCTCCATTTTTTTCAGCATCTGTCCGCATAGTGCGGAATTTATGAACGATAAAACGTTGACCATAAAGACCAACACGTTCTTGGCTATAAAAAACAGGACCTTTAGAATCAAGTTTAATAGCAAGAGCTGCTAGAAGCGAAATCGGAAAAGATAAAAGCAAAAGTGTTGAAGCGATAACCACATCCATAACACGCTTTACCCGAACTTGCCATGGTGGCATTGTGAATGGGAACAATTCGCGCAATTCAAAACCATGAACTAAGTTTGCTTTAAAATGACCATCCACAACAGAATAAAGGTCTGGTACAACATAAATATGAATTTGTACTTCTCCAAGCCAAACAAGAACTCGCGTGATTTCCTGGACAGAACTACTATCGTGTGCAATAACGACCCCATTGACCTTTAATTCACGAACGAGTTTAGCTAAATCCGCATATTTACCAAGAACTGGCAAACCAGCAAATTCATGCTCAATAACTTGATAACGTTCATCAACAAAGCCTACTGCAAGTTGCCCTCGTTCAGGAGATTTTTTCAATTCTTCTGCAACGCGTTTACCTGTTTCTGTTGCTCCTAAAATTAAAAGCCTATGCGCACCAAAGCCTTTTTTGAGTAAAGCTCGCAAACCTAAATAAATAACCATGCGAAAGAAGATTACTAAAAAGATCCCAACAAATAAAAAAGCTAAAATCCATAAGAACCGCGAGCCATAAACATAGCCCGATGAAATGGATTTCTCTGCCACAATTTTTGCAATAAATTCAGAACCAAAAAGAGCGACTATCGCAAAAAGCCCCCCCACTAAAATGGCTCTAGCCACGCGAAAAGCCTGATGAGTTCTAGAAAGCAACAACCAAGAACGATAAAGACCAGCTAATGAAAAAAGAAAAAAGAAACCAACATAAAGCAAAACGCCTACTTGTATAAAATCAGAAAGATTCTTGTTGTAATTAACAAGATCTGGGATCCAGCCACTTCTGAACTGAACCCAGAACGCCAAAACAAAGCAGATGAGAAAAGCTAGCGCATCTGAAAAAATTAAAAGTAAACGTTCTAATGTGGATGAGCGAAACATATTACATCAAGAATCGAATCATTCTGCTTTTATCAACCACATTTGGCAAAGCATCTATTGCTTCAAGAGCGGCAATTGCTTTACGTTCAAGAATTTTTTCTGTGATAACCACAATACTTACTTTGCCTGGATCATTGACATTTTTTTGTACAATGGATTCAATTGAAATTTCATTTTGTGCAAGAATTCCTGTAATGGAAGCCAAAACTCCACAACCATCTTTTGCGGCAAAACGGAAATAATACCTAGCACAAGTTTCTTCCATTGGCACAAGAGAAGCTTCGTTTTCTTTGCAGAACCAACCCATTGGTAAAACCGCTCGTGATCCAGAATCGGTAGAACGAGCTAAAGAAACCAAATCAGCAACAACTGCTGAAGCCGTTGGCAAGCGACCGGCACCCGCACCTGTTTGCAATGTTGAACCTAAATTATCACATTCTAAGAATACAGCATTCAAAACGCCATTCACACTTGACAATAAATGATCTTTTGGCAAAAGACATGGATGCACTCTTGCGTCCACTCTGTCGCCTACTCTGTGATAAATGCCAAGCAACTTAACGGTGCAACCAAAATCAGCAGCCGTAGCAATATCTTCGGCAGTAATCTGAGATATACCTGTTACATGGATTTTTTCAAAATCAACATGTTTATCGCTACAAAGGCTTGCAAGTAAAGCCGTTTTGTGAGCAGAGTCAATACCTTCTATATCAAAGGTTGGGTCAGCTTCTGCAAAACCTTTAGCCTGAGCTTCTTTTAGGGCATCTTCAAAAGAAAGACCAGCTTCGGACATTCTAGACAAAATGTAATTACAAGTTCCGTTGATGATACAACTCAAACGTTCTACAGAACTCCCCAACAAAGCTTCTTGAAGACTACGAATGATAGGAATACCACCACCAACAGCCGCTTCAAACAAAATGTGACAATCTTTTTCTTCTGCTAACGGAAATAATTCATGACCATATTTTGCAAGCAAAGCTTTATTTGCTGTAACCACGTGTTTACCGTTATTTAAAGCCGCAGTCAACCAACGACGAGGCATTTCATAACCGCCAGCAAGTTCAACAACAACATCAATAGAAGAGTCTTCTATCATGGCAAAAGCATCTGTTGAAACATTATATTTATCGCGAAACGGGGCAAGTTCTTCATCTGTTTTGGCACAAATGCAAGCGAGTTCTAAATTAACGCCTAAAGCTTCACGGAAATATTCCACTTTTTGCTCAAGAATTTCAATAACGCCACCACCGACAGTTCCTGTTCCAATCAAACCAATGCGCATAAAAACCTCTTTTTGAATAAAAAGTCAAATTTTTACGCATAAGATAACAATTTGTAAAAAAAAGATTCAATCAAAACACTAAAGAAAGCTACAATATTGACAACAACTTAATAAGCCGGCTTATATGTTTGTTTATTTTTACATTTTTAAAAGTAAATTAACACTCTTAAATAAGAAAAACTATATTTCTTTTTATGGATGAATTTACCCCGCACGTTTCTTTACAAGAAATTCTTTCTTCTTCTGATTTTAATCATTTTATCTACCCTGTAGATTTATTCCAGTTGCGCTTAAAAGAAGAATTTTTTAGAACCCAGCGTAATAATAAGCCTTTTGTCTTTATAAAAATATTCATTAAACCTTTTGAAATTTTTGGGGATTGGAACAAAAACGTTAAAGCGATACGTGCATGGAAAATAAGTACCCTTACCATGCTTGCTGAATTAGACTTTATTGATGTTATTGGTTTTTTACCAAATGGTGGCATTGGCTTAATTTTTTTAGATACTGATATTAGCAAGTTACAAGAAATTCGCAAAAAAATCCTGAGAAACTTAAGCGAAAGTAAAACTTTTGATATTCTGCGATTCAAAAACAGAAGAGGCCCTATTTTTGAAGCCTTTATCCACAATGGAAAAGTTAAAGATAATTCCCCAGAAGAAGATAAGGCCATAAAAAAATTCAACAAAGAAAGTAAGCCATTCTTTGCGCTATCAAGGCTTCTCTACACAGAAAATATTTTACCAAAAACAAAAACCAGAGCTTTCCAGATGTTTGTCAAAAGAGCTATTGACATTGGTTGTACTGGATTAGCCTTAATCGTTCTTTCACCCATTCTTTTAGCTATTGCCGCTATTGTTAAATTCAGTGACCCGAAAGGCCCTGTTATTTTTAAACAAACTCGGGTGGGGCAGCATGGTAAATTATTTACAATGTATAAATTCCGCAGTATGTATATTGATGCTGAAGAACGCAAAAAAGCTTTAGAACATCTAAACGAAACATCTGGGCCTACTTTCAAAATGAAAAATGACCCTAGAATTTATCCAATGGGTAGAATCCTTAGAAAGTTCAGCCTAGATGAATTACCTCAGCTTTTCAATATTTTACGCGGAGACATGTCTATTGTCGGGCCTCGCCCACCAATTCCGGCAGAAACCGCAACTTATTCGCCATGGCATAATATGCGCCTAGCAGTTAAACCTGGTTTGACATGTATTTGGCAAGTTTCTGGTCGCAGTAATATCAGTTTTGAAGATTGGATGCGTTTGGACAACCAATATATACAACAAGCTTCTATTAAAAATGATATTTCTTTAATTGCTAAAACATTTAAAGTCGTCTTTAAAGGCGAAGGCGCTTACTAATTTATTTCATTATACAAGTTTTACAAGACACTTGTTTTGAATCACCAAATCGGTTTTCTGGATTAGGACAATGAGATTTTGTCCCGTCAGGATAGACCCATACTTCTTTTGCAAAAGGGCAATCTACTGAAACTTTTTTTTCAAAGAATAAACTCCCCTTTGCTTGGATTGAAAGTCGTTCACTTTCTGTTTTGATTTTTTCTTGTAATTCTGAATACAAATTAGGAGAAATGGCATACCGTGCTTTATAAGAATCAGAAGCCAAAGAAAGAAACACCGGCAAATTCCATTTAATTCTTGAAACCTGGCATTCACTTGCAAATTCTAGTATGTCTTGAATAGAATATACATTTAAAGCATTTAAAGTAACTTGTAAAGATAATGTGGCCGTAGATTCTCCATTTGAAATCAATTCTTTTCTGACTTGTGCGTAAGAAGACACATTCTTTTTCCAATTTTCAAAAGTCAATCCAGGCATTAAATTTTGGAAATGTTCTTGTGAAAACCCCATCAAACTAATTTTTATATCTGAACAAGATTGCAACAATTTTTTTTGTTTTTCAAATTCAAGATAATTAGGGAATGTTCCATTTGTTGTTAAATTCAGCGGAATATTTTGATTAAAACAAAATTCTCGCAAGCTTTCAAAATGCGAATAAAGTAAAGGTTCTCCCATGGTAGAAGGAATTACTTCTTTTAAAGTTTCCTTATATTCTGTAATACTTCTCAACGCTAAAGCTAAAGGCATTTCACCCATTCCAAACGGAATGCCTCGTTGTCGCATAAAACACAATGGACAAGATAAGTTACACTTATCTGGATTGGTCAATAAAGTTATTCGCCAAATATTTTTTTTATTCAGCATTTACTTTAAATTTTCCCTTAAAAATTTATTTGCAGCCAAAGCGGCTTCAGCTCCTTCAGCCACAGCAACTGCTATTTGTAAAGTTCCTCCAGTACAATCCCCTGCTGCAAACAATCCCGGAATAGACGATTGAAAATTTTCGTCTAACACTAATTTACCATTTTCAAATGCGGCCCCAGCTTTGCGCGCTAAATCTGTGGCAGAGGCGCTGCCTATGGCAACAAACAACCCGTCATAAAGATTTTCTGTATTATCATCAAAACGAATACCTTCAAATTTTTCATTTCCAAGAAGAGATTCTATTTTACGATTTTCAATAATAAAACCTTCGGTATTTTCAAATTCAAGTTCATTCCCATTTGTGAGAATCGTAACAGAAGAAGCTACTTGTTTTAATTCAGAAACTTCGTGCAAGGCATATTCCCCAGAACCTAAAACCGCAACATTTTTTTGGCGATAAAAGAAAGCATCGCACACAGCACAATAACTGACACCATGGCCTTCTAATCTTGACAACCCTGCAAATGGTTGCTTTTTACGAGCAGCACCTGTCGCTAAAATACAAACTCTGCCTGAATATTGTTTTTCTTTAGAACTTGCAACAAACAAATTGCCATCAAAAAATAAATCGGTGATTTGATCTTCACTAATTTCTGCCCCTAATTGACGAGCTTGCGATTTGCCTATTTCTAAAAGTTCTTTACCTGAAACAGGAGTAGCTAAACCATAATAATTTTCAATCAAATGCGCTTTTGCTAAAGCGCCACCATCATAGCCAACAATCTGAACGGAATGTCCGGAACGCAAAGCATACAACGCAGCGGAAATTCCTGCAGGGCCATACCCAATAATCAAGAAATCATAAACTTTTTTTTCCATGTTCATAAATTAAATATTCTTTTTCTAAAAAAGAATACTTCTTGTTTAGTTATTATAAAAAAGCCTCGGAAGTTGGAACAACTTCCGAGGACATTTTACGCAAAAGCGAATTTAGCTTTTCAAGAAAAATTATTCAGCAGCTTCTTCGTTAGCTTTTTTCTTGGAAGCTTTTTTCTTAGGAGCTTCAGCATTTTCGCCTGGCTTATGAGCATTCATCCATTCCTGAACTTCTGCTTCATCGCGATTTTTGAAATAATCGGCAACAGACAAATAGAGTTTGCGGTTGTCCATATCAATTTCAGTAACCACTGCAGGAACATCATCACCTACTTTGAAAGCGTCTGCAGGAACCTTAATGAATTCAGCAGAAAGCTTAGAAACAGGGATAAAGCCTTCTAAGCCGTCGTCCAATTCAACCACTACACCGCGGTCTAAGAGACGAACGATTTTACCTTTTACTTCAGAATCAACCGGATGAGTTGTTTCTACTACATCCCATGGATCTTCTGTAAGGTGTTTCATAGAAAGAGAAATGCGACGTTTTTCACGATCTACAGCCAAGACAACACATTCAACCTTATCGCCCTTCTTAACGAGTTCATTAGGGTGAGTGATTTTCTTTGTCCAAGACATATCAGAAACGTGAATCAAGCCATCAACACCTTCCTTGATTTCAACGAATGCACCGAAAGAAGCAAGGTTGCGGATTTCACCAACAACGCGAGCGCCTGGTGGCAATTCAGCATCAATAGAATCCCATGGATCAGATTCAAGCTGTTTCATACCAAGAGAAATGCGTTCTGCATCTTCTTCAACTTTAAGCACGACAGCTTCAACTTCTTGACCAACAACCAAAATTTTGGAAGGGTGTTTAACATGTTGAGTCCAAGACATTTCAGAAACGTGAATAAGGCCTTCAATGCCACTATCAAGTTCAATGAATGCACCATAATCAGTGATGGAAACAACTTTACCTGTAGCAATCATACCTTCTGGGTAACGAGCTGCAACGTCTTTCCAAGGATGTGGTTTCAATTGTTTCATGCCAAGAGAAATGCGTTCCTTCTTGTCGTTGAAGTCAAGAACCTTAACTTCAACTTCTTGACCGAGTTGGAGCATTTCAGATGGGTGATTGATGCGCTTGTAGCTCATATCGGTGATATGGAGAAGACCATCTACGCCACCGAGATCAATGAAGGCACCGAAATCTGTAATATTCTTAACGATACCCTTACGAACTTGGTCTTTTTCAAGAGTATCCAAGATATCTCCACGTTGACGATTGCGTTCTTCTTCAAGAACAACACGGCGGGAAACAACAATATTGCGGCGAGTCTTATTTACCTTGATAACCTTAAGGTCAAATTCCTGACCAATCAAAGCGTTGATATCTGGAATCTGGCGCAAATCGATTTGGGAACCTGGCAAGAAAGCATCGATGCCAAAGAGGTCCACAACAACACCACCCTTGATACGCTTTGTAAGAGCACCGCGGACAATTTCATTATTTTCGAAAGCTTCGTGAATGCGATCCCAAACGCGGACAAAGTCTGCTTTTTGTTTGGAAAGAACCAAACGGCCATCGCCATCTTCGAGTTTTTCCACGAATACTTCAATTTCGGACCCAACTTCTAAAGTATCGGAATCCTTAAATTCTGCACGGTCAATAACGCCTTCAGACTTGAAGTTCACATCGATAAGAACTTCTTGGTCATCAACATGACTGATTTTACCTACAACGAGCTTGCCTGGTTCGAGGCAATCCATAACGGCGTAAACATCAGCGGCTTCAGAAGATTTAATCTTGCCGAGTTCCGCTTCAGCGGCGAGAATTTCGTCCAGGTCTTCCTGGGAACCGAAAAGAATTTTGTTGGACATATTTATTTCTTTTGGTTGTGTGAAGGTGATTCAAGTGTCGCACCTACGCTTACGGCAGCACGAATCTTCTCCACTTGTTGTTCTATGGTTAAGTGCGTAGTATCAATTTCAACAGCGTCTTCCGCCTTACGCAAAGGCGCCACTTTCCTGTTAGAATCTTGTTCGTCACGTTCAGCTAAACTTTCCATCACTTCTTCAAGAGAAACATTTTCTCCACGCAAAAGAAGTTCTTCCATACGGCGTTTGGCACGGACTTTCAAATCGGTCACAAGAAAAAACTTAAACTGGGCATTAGGAAACACAACAGTCCCGATATCTCTGCCATCCAAAACACAAGAAGCCTTAGACCCAAAAACTCTTTGTTTTTCTGTCAAAGCCTCTCTAACTTCAGGGATAGCGCTATACAAGCTCACTGAACCAGACACTCTAGAGCTACGAATATCTTCTTCCCTAGAAACTCCATTTATCAAAATATGGTTTTCGCCATCAAATGAAATTTCTGTCTTTTGAAGAACGCTTTTTAAAGCATCTGTATTTTCTGGGGAAATATTTGCGTCTAATGCAACAAGTGCAATTGCACGATACATAGCTCCGGTATCAAGATAGGTGATACCAAGATTTTTAGCGAGTAAACGAGCCGTTGTACTCTTACCCGTTCCGCTAGGGCCATCTATTGCAATTACAAAATGTGAATTCATTGTCGCCAATTATAGAAAAAGCAAATTCAAATGTTTTTTAATTCTCTTAAATTCACTCAAAAAAATTGCCCTTTTTTAACTATTTATCGGGGTGTTCCCCGCGCTTTGCGCGGGGCCGGGCTATCCGCGTTATCTCGTGCCGGCACATTTTAGCTCTTAAATCCCTACGCGGCACTCGTCCGTTCAGCCTCGCTCCCAAAAACAAAAAAACAGAAAAATCCCGCGAGTCCGAACCCTAACGGGCTTTCATCCCTAACACACTTGCCACACAGTTCTTGCTCACGGTTCTTGTCATTGCGAACCCCAACGGGGTGAAGCAATCTCATCACAAGCAACACTTGTTTTTTTGGGATTACTTCGCTACGCTCGTAATGACAAAAAAACAAGATGACCGCGAGGCACAAGTGCCGTTCCCCACTCTCCGTTCGCGATGACAAATTCTTAACAGATGGCCACGTTGTCTTAAAAGACTCCTCGCCATGACAATACAGAATGCGTTTGACATGACAACTTGTTTTTACACTTGCCCACGCACCTTGTCATTGCGAACCCCAACGGGGTGAAGCAATCTCATCACAAGCAACACTTGTTTTTGGATTACTTCGCTACGCTCGTAATGACAAAAAAAACAAGATGACCGCGAGGCACAAGTGCCGTTCCCCACTCTCCGTTCGCGATAACAAATTCTTAACAGATGGCCGCGTCGTCTTTAAAAAGACTCCTCACCATGACAATTCTCATCTTGTTCGCGAAGGCTAGTTTCCCCTAAAAAAAAAGTCACAAGAAATACTCTTGCGACTTTTTTAATAAAATTCTATAAAACTATTATTCGCCGTAATAGCCTTCTTCTTCAGCAGGAGCTTCACTTGATTCTTCTGCTGTACCCAAGGCTTCTTTTGCAGCATCGGTGTTAGTATCTTCATATTGTTCTGGAGCAAGCAATTCGCCAGTGCTACCATATTTACGTTTTTCTTCGTCTGTTAAGCGATTAGTCATTACTTCAACTTGTGGTTCATCGGCGTTTTCTTCTTCTTCAAGAATCTTGCGACCTTCTTCTAAACGACGTTGAATGCGAGCTTTTTCCATTTCTTCTAAGTTGGTACCCACTTTAGCTTGTTCTTCAGAAACCAGGTAACGAGTATTGGCTTGATCAAGAACTTCTTTAACGCCAATGAGACGACCTTTACCATCAACAGTCCATTGCATACGACGCATCGTAGAAAGAGGCATACGTGCAGCAGCCTTTTGGTATTCTGGTTTGAATGTTACACCATCACCAATTTCAGATGCTTCGGAAGGAGTTACATATTGCAAAGCCTCTGCCCAACGAGCACTTTGGGTACAAGTAGTAAACCCGACTAAAGCGTCGTTTATAGCATCTGGATTATCGCTTTTTACACCAGCACAAGCTGTAAGCATTAATACACAACTCAAAGTAGCAATGAGTGATTTAAGCATTTTTACCTCCAAAAAATCTACCCAGCTACAAAATATATTTTTATTCCAAGAAAAATTGAATATTTTTTTTATAAATAACCACATTTTTCTATCATTTGCCGCATGTCTGAAACGATTCATAACGATATTCTCCACTTAACAACATCTACCGACAAGGAAATTTTCCTTATCGGCACGGCTCATATTTCTGAAAACTCTCGAATTTTAGTCAGAGAAGTAATTGAAAATGAACAACCAGATGCTGTTTGTGTAGAACTTGACGCTGGTAGACTTTTATCCCTGGACGAACCTGAAAGGTGGAAAACTACCGATTTAAAAACCGTTATTAAAGAAAAACAACTTGGTACTCTTGTTGCCAATTTGATTCTCGGTTCTTACCAAAAACGTATGGGAAACCAAACCGGCGTAAAACCAGGTGCCGAACTTTATGAAGCTGTTTTAGCCGCACGAGAAAAAAATATTCCTATTGTTCTTTCTGATAGAAACATAAAAATCACATTAAAACGCGCCTGGGCTTCTACTCCATGGTATAGAAAATTTTCTCTGCTCGGTGGACTTTTTGCAAGTTTATTTGATAAATCTGAAATCAGTGAAGAAGAACTGCAAAAAATGAAAGAGCAAGACACGCTCAATACTTTAATGCAAGAATTTGGGAAAACCTACCCAGAAATCAAGCAAGTGCTTATTCATGAACGAGATTTGTTCCTAGCTTCTTCTATTGATTCTGCAGAAGGCAAAAAAATTGTTGCTGTTGTTGGTGCTGGTCACAGAGAAGGAATTCGTGAAATTCTTGAAACTGGAAAAACTGTCAGCGATAAAACCCCACTCGAAGTGATTCCTCCAAAATCTTTATTTTCAAAAGTTGTTGGTTGGGCTATTCCTATTGCAATTGTTGGTTCATTAATTGCGTTAGGAATTCATGCGGGAATTGAAAAAGCTGGAGAAGCAAGTCTTTATTGGGCTATGCTTACTGGTGGCGGAGCTATGCTTGGAACGATTATTGCTGGAGGCCACCCACTTACTATATTAACAGCACTTGTAGCAGCTCCATTTACTGGTTTAACTCCCTTAATTGGCGTCGGCTTTTTCACAGCGCTTGTTCAAGTTTATATGCGCCCACCAAGAGTTAAAGAAATGGAAACTTTAACTGAAGATATTTGGCATTTTAAACTTTGGTGGAAAAACAGAGCACTTCGCGTGTTCCTCTGCTTTTTATTGCCTGGGTTCCCAGCGATTATCGGGAAAATTCTTGCAATATTTAATATTTACCAATCGTTTTAATTTCTTGTAAGATAACTAAACAGCGACGAAAAATTCGTCGCTGTTTTTTTAGTATAAAGAGCATTATAAAAAAAAACAATTTTATACGTTTTTCTTAGCTGATGCTTTTAAGATTTCTTTTCTCCAAGAAATTCAAAGCCTGCGTCTGATATTGCTTTTTGTAGCATGGTTTCTTCAAAAGTTCCTTCTACAAAAACACATTTTTGCGAAAGATTTGCTTCAACAGAAGTAACCCCAGATAATGCGCCCACGGCTTTTTCTACACTCATTTTACAATGATTGCAATTCATTCCATTTACATTAAAACATCTAGCCATTTTTGATTTTTCCTTTTTGTGGATTATACTTTTAAATTTAGATATTCCTAAAAATAAAAGAAGTATTCCTAGTGATAAAATATTAAACCAAATCTTTGAAGAATCATGTTCGGCAATAAAATTTGAGAACCTTATTGTTTCTAAAAATTCATTCATAAAAAATGTATCTACAATAAACCCAAAAAATAAAGCCCCAAAAGCAATGCTTGCTAAATACGCTAACAAAGTTTTCTTACCAAATGCGCGACCAACTACTAGCATAGAAGCAACGCTAGTTGCAGGCCCGGCCATTAAAAGAACAAGAGCCGCTCCTGGTGTAATTCCTTTATCAATCAAAGACAAAGCCAAAGGAATAGACCCAAAAGCACAGGTGTACATAGGCATAGAAAACAAAAGCACAAGCAACATACAAAGAAAAGGATAAGGCCTTAAAAAACTAAAGAAATCATCTGGAATAAAAACATTCACTAAAGCGCCTAATGCAATGCCTATAAAAAGCCACTTTGCCAAATTAGGAAGCATTTCTAAAAAGCCAAAGCGAATCGTTTCTAAAATTTTTTTCCAAAAGCCTTCAAGTTTTTTTTCTTCTTTTTTAGAGGTCATTTCATCTGTAGAATTTTTTTCAACATCATTATCAGTAAATCGATTAGTAAATACTCCACCTAAAATAGAAGTAAAAATAGCTGCTACTGGCCGAAGAATTGCAAAAGGCAGACCAAGTAAGGAATAAGTAGCTAGAATGGAATCAACACCTGTTGCTGGCGTTGAAATCAAAAAAGAAACAGAAGCGCCTTTACTTGCTCCTTCACGATGTAAAGCAATAGCTGTTGGGATAACGGCACAAGAACATATTGGCAAGGGAATTCCAAATAACGTAGCCCAAAAAACAGATTTTAAATTAGGCTTTGCAATTTTAGGAAGGTACAAATGACGAGGAATCCAAACGTGTAAAACCCCAGCTATAAAAAAGCCAAGTAATAAATAAGGAGCCATTTCTAAAGCAAGAGAAAGAAAACTGCTCAAAAACTCATTTAAGTAATTCATCTATTTTCCTCTTTTATGCAAAATGTGTTCTAAACCAAGTTGGAAAATTTTTTCTACGTGTTCATCATCTAAACGATAATATATCGTTTTACCTTCTCGTCGAAAAGTTAATAGATTTGCCATGCGTAAAATACGAAGCTGATGACTGATTGCCGATTGTTCCATTTCTAAATAATTGGCTATAGCTAAAACAGATTGTTCACCTTGTCGCAAAAATTCAATAATACGAATACGCGTAGAATCTCCAAAAAATTTGAAAAATTCCGCTAACTCAAATAAATCTTCCAAATCAACTTTTTTCTTCTTCATCTTCGTCCTTTTATGTATGAATACTTGTTCATACATTCATATTATAGAAAACAAAAAACATTTTGTCAATAAAAAAAAGAACAGCAGCTGGAGACAATTAGCCACCGTTCCTTTTTCACCAAGCAAGCTTCAACTAATTTATTTTATGTTTACTTAACCCAAGCCATTTTAAAAATGCTACAATCAAAATCAAAGTCACAACGCTAACAACAATCCATAAAACGGAATGTCCTACCGTCACCTGGAACAAAAGAACTGAAAGTGACCAACCTAGTAATGTTTGAATTACTGCTAATACAGTTCCATAAAAATTTCCTAATTCTCTAAAAGCAGTACCTAAAGCCGCAAGACAAGGGACATACAATAAAATGAACAACAAATAAGAAAATACTTGGAAATTAAAACCCGTGTTGGACAATGTGAAATATTTTTTCATTCCGCTCAATGCACTTGACTGCTCTTCATCCATTTCAGTGGAAAGTAAAATTTCATAATCTGCATTTGACAGATTTAGAGACAAAAGTTTATGTTTTATTTCTTCAAGCCAATTTTCTTCCATTTCAGAAACAGATAACGTTTCCAATTCCTTTTCTGAAAGAAGGTTAGAAGCTTCTATCTTTTGGATTAAAGCTTGTTTTTTTGCCATAGCAGAAACCGTTTCAACACTTTCTTCTACGCCCAAAGGAGACATAATCGAACCAAAAATTCCGGATAAATTTTCTGGAATAGTTCCTACTGCCTCTTTGAAAGATTCTAAAAGACTAAATGATTCCTCTTCAGATTCCGCCGATTCTTCAGAAGCATCTGCAATAGAGTAAAGTGAATTTAATGTTCCCACCACAGCTTCTTTTGCGAAAAGTCCTGTAAACAAAGCAACCGAAGCAGGCCAATTTTGTTTTTCAACTCCAAATGGCGCAAAAATTGGAGTAATCTTTTTTCCAATCGCTGATAGAATAGAATTTTCTGAATCCTCATTTCCGATACTACCATTTGTACCAACAGAATTTAACACACCTAAAATGGTTACCATAATGACAACAATTTTCCCGGCTCGCCAAATAAAATCGCGCAAACGGAACCATGTATGTTTCCAAATTGCTTTTGGTCGCGGAATATGATAAGATGGTAATTCCATAATAAATGGAGAAGCATCGCCCTTAAAAGCTGTATGACGCAAAAGCAAACCAAAAAGTAACGCAATGATAATCCCTGTTAAATAAATAGCAAACACAACCAATCCGGCAGATTTACCAAAAAACGCTGCAGCGAATAGCGCATAAACCGGAAGACGCGCCCCACAACTCATAAACGGTACAAGGAAAATAGAAAGGAACCGTTCTCTTTTATTTTCTAAAATTCGGCACCCCATAATTGCAGGCACGCTACACCCAAAACCTACAAGCATTGGGACAAAAGCTTTTCCCGGAAGACCTAAAAAACGCATGATGCGATCGGCAACAAAAGCGGCACGAGCCATGTAACCAGAATCTTCAAGAATTGAAAGACAAAGGAACATGAAAAATACAACTGGAACAAATGTGGCGACCGTTTGAATACCCGTTCCAACTCCAGAAGCTAATAGCGCAATTAAAAAATCCGGAGCACCAATTGATTCTAATAACAATGCTAAACCATCTACGAAAACAGCACCAAAAAGCACATCAAAGAAATCAATAAATGCACTTCCTACTGTAACGGCGACCCAAAAGACCAAATACATCACAAGTAAAAACAAAGGTAAAGCAAAAATACGATTTAAGAAAATTTTATCTAATTTATCTGTCATCGTTTCTTTTTTTAATTCCGCCTTTACCACAGACAAAACGACTTGGCGAATATAAGCATAACGAGAATCTGCTAAAGCAAATGCTGGGTCTTCATTTAAAGTCGTTTTTATTTTTTCTGCAGAAACTTCTATTCCCTTTTGATTTACTTTTTCTGTAATGACAGGCAAACCTGATAAATACTGAACAGAAACCCAACGAGAAGAAACATTTAATTCTCTCGCGAGTGAAGAAAAAGCTGGAGTGATTGAAGCAATTTCTTTTTCAATAAGTTCTGAGTGTTGCATTTCTTTAGGCAAGCCTAAATCTTCTTTTAAAACCTGCGCTAATCGACGTACAAATTTCGCACAACTTTTTGAAGAAACCGCTGTCAAAGGGACAACAGGCACTCCAAAAGTTTTAGACAATTCGTCTAAATCAAGTACCAAACCACGCTTATTTGCTAAATCCATCATATTTATGGCAAGAACCATTGGAACATGCATTTCAGCAAGTTGCGTAGTTAAAAACAAATTACGTTCTAAATTGGTCGCATCTAAAATATTGATAATTAAATCAGCATCTCGAGAAAGCAAATAATCAAGTGCGGCACGTTCGTCTTCACTATTAGCAAGTAAAGCATAAATACCAGGAATATCAACAACTCTTATTTTTCTACCATCTAATACAAAAGAGCCTTCCTTTTTTTCTACAGTAACTCCTGGCCAATTACCCACCACCTGATTTGAGCCCGTCAAAACATTAAATAACGCAGTTTTTCCGCAATTTGGATTTCCAGCAATCGCAATAGTAAAATCTTTATTCATCACACACCTTCTTTAATTTCAAAACAGAAGCTTCCTGTTTCCGTAAAGACAAGCGATAAGACATCACAAGTATTTCAACCGGGTCTCCAAAAGGAGCAACATGAAGAACTTTAATAATACGATTTCTCAACAACCCCATTGCTAATAGCTTGAACTTGTAATTGATATTACCACCTTCTCGATAACCTACGATTTCAGCAGAATCGCCCGGTTTTAAATCTCGAAATTCAACACATTCCGTATTCCATTCCTTCATAGAACCAGATTTACAACCACAAGAACAGTTCATTAAAAAGCCTCTTTTATTGTTAGCCATAGCTAACTTTAAAAACTTTTCCAAAATTAGTCAAGGCTAACTTCTGTTTTTTTTCAAAAATTTTAAAAAACACACTCTCACTTACAAGGATATAGACGTAAACGCCGCACGCGTCTATTTTAAAGTTTCAAAACATGCTTTCTAAAAGCATACAGAAATTTCTACCGACATAGCTTTTTACGGAAAGGTGATTCGAAATAAATTTCGAATCGTCGACAAACCTTTTTATGCTAAAAGAACACTTGCCAACAGATCGCCGCACTGCGTTCGCGATGACAACTTGTTGTTATACTTGCCCGCGATTCTTGATCGCAGTTCTTGCTCGAGCCCCTTGTCATTGCGAACCCCAAACGGGGTGAAGCAATCTGCTTGCTAACAGATGGCCGCGAGGCACAAGGCCTCTCGCCATGACAACCCTACACTTGCCACAAGTTTCTTGTCATTGCGATGGAACGTAGTGACAGAAGCAATCTCATTGTCGACAGATCGCCACACTATGTTCGCGATGACAAGTTGCCAGCAGATGGCCACGTCGTCTTTAAAAGACTCCTCGCCATAACAATTCACTCTGCGTTCGCCATGACAAGAACTCTTTTAGCAAAGAAACAAATCTTCTTTCAAAAGATTCATTCCTTTTTAAAATGAGATTATTATTAAATTTCAACTATGCGGATTTTGTGGTGCATTTTTCTTTTGATTTTTATCATAGCTTGTTCTATGCCTACGCGGGGTGGTTATGACAGAGCAAGCGGAAGGTATGTAAAAAAGGAAACACCTAAAAAATCACATAAAACAAAACAGCGTTCACAAGAAGTTTCCCAAGAAGTTTCGCAAAAGTCCCATTCTACACAAACTAATGAAGACAAAACGCAAGAAAAAACCACAACACAGTCAGATGGTTCTGTTTGGGAAAACGCTGCCAAACCCTGGATTGGCACTCCTTATCGTTATGGAGGCTCTTCAAAATCAGGCGTTGATTGTTCTGGTTTTGTAATGCAGATTTATAAGGAAGTCCGCGGAATGTATTTACCCCACAAAGCTTCAAAAATGTATGATATGGGGAAAAGCGTTTCAAGAAGTGATTTGAGAGAAGGCGACTTGGTATTTTTTGGTAGTTTTTGGGAAATAGACCATGTTGGAATTTACCTGTCAGGAGATCGTTTTGTACATGCAAGTTCTTCAAAAGGGGTAATGATTTCTCCAATGGATAATGTTTATTGGGAAAAACGCTACCAAGGAGCTAGGAGATATTAATGAAAAAGAAAATAGCATTTCAAGGCCGTTGCGGTGCTTATAGCGAAAGCGCAGCTTACCATTTATTTGGAACAGATATTGAAGTAATACCTGTTGATACATTTGAAGAAATTTATGAACAAATTGCAAATGGTTCCGTTGATGGCGGAGTGGTTCCTATTGAAAATTCTACCGCTGGCTCTATTTATGAAAATTATGATTTGCTCTTTAAATGGCGTCTCCCCATTGTTGCTGAAGTGAAACTTCAAATTTCCCACGCACTCTGCGTTTTGCCTGGAACACAAATTGAAAATCTCAAAAAAATCATAAGCCACCCTCAAGGACTTGCTCAATGCAGCTTGTTTTTTGAAAAACACCCTCATATAGAAGCGTCTGCTTTTTATGATACCGCCGGGAGTGCAGAAGCAGTCGCTTTAGCAAAAGATTCTACACTTGGCGCCATTGCTAGTAGTTATGCTGCCAATGTTTATGGCTTAGATGTTTTGGCCGAAGGGATTGAAAATTTACCAGGTATTAACTTCACTCGTTTTTACGCACTCCAAAAAGAAGCACGTCCGTTTGAAAAAACAGAAAATTTGAAAACTACATTGCTTTTCACTTTAGCAAATTCCGGGAAATCCGGAGCTCTTTATAACGCTCTTGGTTGCTTTGCAAAACGCAATTTGAATTTGACAAGAATTGAAAGTCGCCCACACCCAGACAAACCTTGGGAATATATTTTCCACATGTCTTTTGAAGGTAATCCAGAAGAAACTCTTGCTAGCGAAGCTTTAAAAGAACTTGGTGAATATGCTGATTTCATTTACCTTTTAGGAACATTTAAAGGCGGCGAAATAAAAAAATTAGAATACGAAAAAATAGGAGTTTAATATGGAAAGAATAGATAACAGACAAAATAATGAAATGCGTTCTATTAAAATGACGCCAGGTTTTATAAGTAGCGCAGACGGTTCTGTTTTAATTGAAATGGGAAACACCCGCGTTATTTGCAACGCCACCCTTTTACCAGAAGTTCCTGGTTGGTTGAAAGGCCGCGGTACTGGTTGGGTAACTGCTGAATATTCTCTTTTACCGCAAAGTACAAACAAACGCGTAGATAGAGAACGCAAAGGTGCTTCTGGTAGAACTCAAGAAATCCAACGTTTAATTGGTCGTTCTTTGCGTGGTGCTGCTGATTTAGCAGCCCTTGGTGAAAATGCAATTGTTGTAGATTGCGATGTTATTCAAGCTGATGGAGGAACACGCACCGCAAGTATTATTGGCGGTTTTGTTGCTTTAGGCTTAGCGCTCAAAAAAATCAAAGCCAATCTCGGCATTGAACAGCAAATTTTAAAATACGCTATTAGTGCTATTTCTGTTGGAGTTGTAAAAGGTGAAGCTTTGCTTGACCTTTGCTATGTAGAAGATAGCGCTGCCGATGTTGATATGAATGTTGTAATGCGCGATGCAAAAGAATTTATCGAAGTCCAAGGCACTGGTGAACACGCAGCATTTAACAGAAAAATGCTCTCTACATTGTTGGACTTAGGTGAAAAAGCCTGCTCTGAAATTTATTCAATGCAAATGAATTTACTCGGTGGTGAACTTCCTTAATTTCTTTACATAAAAAAAGAGCTTCTTTCAACAGAAAGGAGCTCTTTTATTTTAACTATTTAGCGGTCTTTTCTATCGACCCAAGGTCTTAAAACTTCTCCTGTATAAATCTGCCTTGGGCGATTAATTTTAGAGCATGGGTCATCGTGCATTTCTTTCCAATGAGCAATCCAGCCCGGTAAACGACCAATAGCAAACATTACAGTAAGCATATTTGTCGGAATACCCATTGCGCGATAGAGAATACCCGAATAGAAATCTACGTTAGGGTAAAGCTTACGTTCAATAAAGTAATCATCTTTTAATGCACGTTCTTCAAGTTCTGTTGCAATATCCAACAATGGGTCATGTTCGTGTTCACGTTCAAAAACTTGGTGCATGAGTTTCTTTAAAACTTTTGCTCGTGGGTCATAACTTTTATAAACACGATGTCCAAAACCAGAAAGACGGAACGGGTCATTTTTATCTTTTGCTTTTTCCATCACTTGCTGGACTGTCATTCCACTTTGTTGAATGCGCAATAAAGTTTCAAGAACAGCTTGGTTCGCACCACCATGTAAAGGGCCCCAAAGAGCGCAAATGCCTGCACAAATACTTGCATACAAGCTCGCCTGAGAACTACCAACCATTCGAACGGTTGAAGTAGAACAATTCTGTTCATGGTCAGCGTGAACAATAAGCAATGTATTTAAAGCCTTTTCCATAATTGGATCTGGATTGTAAGGCTTTGCTTTGCTAGAAAACATCATGTTCAAGAAGTTTGAACAATAGCTTCGTTCGGCTTCTGGGTAAACAAATGGTTCACCAATACTTGCTTTATAAGTAAAAGCAGCAATTGTACGAATTTTAGAGATAAGCCCGACAGTCGTCAAATCAAAAACATCTGCTTTATTGTCATCGTCATAAAAACGAGGAGTAAAAAGCCCGACCGCATTCACAATAGAACTTAAAATTCCCATTGGGTGTGCTGAAGGAGGCATTTCTCTGAAAAAATGCAATAAGTTTTCATGAATCAATGCATTTTCTGTAAGCATTGTGCGAAAGCGCATCAATTGGGCTTCTGTCGGAAGTTCTCCATAAATCAAGAGCCAAGCGACTTCTGGGAATGTTGCTTTTTCTGCTAAATCTTCAATAGCATAACCGCGATAACGAAGAATTCCATTTTCGCCATCAACAAATGTAATCGCACTTTTAGTGCTACCTGTATTCAAGTAACCATAATCAAGTGTTACAAGCCCGGTTTTTTTACGAAGTTCAGAAACATCAAAAGCTTTTTCGTTTTCGCTTCCTTTTAAAACAGGAAACTCAAAATCTTTTCCATCAAAACTTAACTTTACTTTATCTTCCATAAAAAATTCTCTTATGCACGAAGTTTCAAAATTGCCTGGTAGATATTTTTAAACATCTGTGGAATTTTATCTGTTGGGACAGAAGAGAAAGCTAGGCGCACAAGGCCAGACAACACAATTACACCTGTGCTGTAATTAGCTATCAATTCTTTACGCAAGATTTCAGCATCAACACCTATTGGACGAACACACATAAAGTAGCCGCTATTAAAAGGCATTGATTCAAAAGCATCTTTATATTCCGGATGCTTTTCAAAAACGTCTAAAATAACATCGTAACGTTTTTTTAAAGTATTGAACTTTTCTTGTTTTTGAGCTAAATAATCTTCACTCTGGTAAGCCGCAAGAAGAATCTTCTGAGAAATGCTTGGTGCATTAGAAATGTTACCACGAACAACACCAGCTGCTTTAGCTTCCATAGCTTTAAGTTGAGAATCTGTAGCGCCTTTCCAGGCAAAACTCATAAAGCCCACACGGAATCCCCAAACGTAATCTTCTTTTGTAGGACCGTCTAATTTGACAGCTAAAAGGTTTTCACTCGCATCAGCTAATTTGGCAAAAAGCGATTCTGTATAAACGCCTTTTTCATAAACAAGTCCAAAATAAGCGTCATCTAACAAAGCAACAACAGGCGTTCCACTTTCAGCGGTTTCTTTTAAGATATTAGCGATTTTTTCTGCTTCTTGTTCTGTTGCTGTGTAACCAGTCGGGTTGTTTGGGAAATTAAGCAAAACAACCTTTTTACCTTCACCTTGCAAAGCTGCTTTTAAAGCGTCTGTATCAAAGCCACCATTTTTAAAAGTATTGAAAGTCTTTAACTTTGCATTTTGACCATTTTCAAAAACAAGTTCATAATTATCCCAATAAAGGTCAGGCAAAATCACTTCGTCGCCTTCATCTAAGAAAAGATAAGCCGCACAAGAAATCGCATGCGTAAGAGCCGCTGTTACAACTGGTGAAGAAAACTTTTTACCTTCAATAGAAGGATTTTTTCTTAGAATTTGTTCTTTCCAAGCAGCACGCAAATTAGGGTCACCAAAACTAGGTGAATAAAGAAAACTAGACTTTGGCAAATTTAACGCTGATTGCACACAGGCAAGAGTCAATGGAGAACCATCGTCTTCAAGAGCTGTTCCTATCGTTGCATTGATACTAGCACCTTTTGCTTCTGCACCTTGCCCAAGAATTCCTTTACTTGGGAAAAATATGGCTTTTCCTTTTGAAGAAAGCATATCCAAAATACGGCAACTATTCATAGAAAGGTCTGCATTAAGAGATTCAGCAAGAGGATTATAGTTCATACTAAAATACCTTATAAAAATTTTTACCCGTTCAATGATAGAAATTTTTGAGCCATTCAATACACAAAAAAGGCGTTCACTAAATAAATCCCTAAATTAAAAGCAAAATAATTCAACTTAAACCAAAAAATTTTGTCCAAAATTCTCCAATAAATTTATTTTTAAGGCATCTTCGGGGCTTTTTTTATTTTTTCTAAAAACAAGTCCTTTTACAAGGTATTATCAAAAAGGTTTTATTATGCAAGAAATCGATTGGAAAAACCTCCCTTTTGGCTACGCAGACACTGACTACAATGTCCGCTGTTATTATCGCAATGGTTCTTGGGGGAAAATTGAAGTTTCCTCTTCAAACAATATTAACATTCACATGGCTGCTACTTGCTTGCATTATGGACAAGAAGGCTTTGAAGGTTTAAAAGCATACACAGGCAAAGACGGCAAAGTCCGCATTTTCCGTTGTGAAGAAAACGCTCTTCGTATGCAAAAAACAGCTGAACGCGTTTTAATGGCAGCTCCTCCTGTAGAACTTTTCCGCGAAATGGTACACAAGGTAGTCCAATTAAACGCTCGTTTTATTCCTCCTTATGGACACGGCGCAACGCTTTACATTCGCCCACTACTTATCGGGACAAGCCCAGAAGTTGGCGTAAAGCCTTCTGAAGAATACTTGTTAATCATGTTCGTTGTTCCTGTCGGACCTTACTTCAAAGAAGGGTTCAAACCTGTAGATATGATGATTTGTAGAGATTTTGATAGAGCAGCTCCACAAGGGACAGGCACTGTTAAAGTCGGCGGAAACTATGCTGCTAGTTTGCAATCTTTAGCTATTGCTAAAAAAGCTGGTTTCTCTTCTACAATTTATCTTGATGCAAAAGAAAAGAAATACATTGATGAATGTGGCCCGGCAAACTTCTTTGGTATTAAAAACAAGACTTACATTACCCCACAATCAGAAAGTATTTTGCCTTCTATTACAAACAAGAGTTTGCAACAACTTGCAGAACATTTAGGGTATAAAGTTGAAAAACGCCCAGTTCCTTTCGAAGAACTTGCTGAATTTGAAGAAGTCGCTGAATGTGGAACCGCTGCGGTCATCACGCCTATCAGAAAAATTGTTGACCCGATTGCCAATAAAACATTCACTTATGGCGATCCAGAAACTCCAGGCCCAGTTTGCACTGAACTCTATAACGTTTATACCGCTATCCAATTTGGTGAAACCGAAGATATTTTTGGTTGGACTGAAGTAGTTGACGTTTAACAAAAAAAACTTTTGACCAAAAAGGCATTCCTTATTGGAATGCCTTTTAAATTTTTGCTATTTGCTTTGCCGCAGTAACCCGCGCTTCGACAGTTAGCCCGCATGCGGTAACGCCCCACTCGACTTGTGGCTACTTTACCACAATGTTCACGAGTTTGCCTGGAACCACGATGGACTTCACAACAGTCATACCCTTGATAAATTCCTGAACGCGTTCATTTTCCATGGCGAGCTTTTCAAGCAATGCCTTGTCCATATCGGCAGAAACAGTTTCACGTGCGCGAACTTTGCCGTTCACTTGGAACACGACTTCTACAGTATTGTCAACTGCTTTAGAAGCATCTGCTTTGGGCCAAGAAACATTCGTTAAAGAACCTTCATGCCCGAGAATACTCCACATTTCTTCGGCGATGTGTGGAGCAAATGGGTGCAAGAGTTTTACGAACGTTTCGCATGGTTCGCGGTAACGCTTGTCCATCTTCATCATTTCGTTATTGAAAATCATAAGCTGGCTAATCGCTGTATTGAAACTCATTTCTTCAATATCGCTAGTGACTTTCATAATGCTCTGGTGCATTACTTTTACAACAGATTCCGGAGCCACTTCATCTACAAAAACCGGGGCAGAATCTTCTTCGCCAATAACAGCACGCCAAGCACGATTTAAGAAACGGTTCATGCCTTCAATGCCTTTTACTTGCCAAGGTTTTACGGCATCGAGTGGACCCATAAACATTTCATACAAACGAAGGCTATCAGCGCCGTAATCACGCACTACATCGTCTGGGTTTACAACGTTCTTCAAAGACTTACTCATTTTCGCAATGATTTGCTTGAGTTCAATGTCTGTGCCTATTTTGAAGAATTTACCGTCACGTTCTTCTACTTCATCAGAAGGAACTTTAGAACCGGCGGCATCTTCGTAAGCGTAAGCGAGAATCATACCTTGGTTGAAAAGTTTTTGGAATGGTTCGTCAGTAGAAACAAGACCTAAATCAAACAAGACTTTATGCCAGAAACGGCTATAAAGCAAGTGAAGCACAGCGTGTTCAGCACCGCCCACATAAAGGTCAACTGGCATCCAGTATTTTTCAAGTTCTTGTGCGAGGAACGCATCGCCATTGCAAGCATCAATGTAACGCAAGTAATACCAACAAGAACCAGCCCATTGCGGCATAGTGTTTGTTTCACGAATACCTTTGCGACCGTTTTTATCTGTAACTTCTAACCATTCTTTAGCATTTGCTAGTGGAGATTGTCCGCCATCACCAGGCTTATATTCCGTAAGTTCAGGCAAAAGAACAGGGAGTTCTGAATCATCAACAGTTGAAATTTCGCCGTCTTCCCAGTGGATAATCGGGAACGGTTCACCCCAGTAACGCTGGCGGCTAAAGAGCCAATCGCGGAGTTTGAAATTAACCGTTGCTTTACCAATTTTATTTTCTTCAAGCCAAGCAATGACTCGTTCAAGCCCTTGCTTTTTATTTAAGCCGTTGAGTGAAAGCGTTTCGTTTTCGCTATTAATGTAAGTGCCATCTGCTGCCCAGCAAGCTTCCCCAGCAAGCACTTGCGGGCGAACATCTTCAGGGCAAGTGGAATCTGGTTCCATAATGCAAATCACAGGCAAACCAAACTTTTTCGCAAAGTCGAAATCGCGAGTATCGTGAGCAGGAACCGCCATAATAGCGCCAGTGCCGTAGCCAGTCAAAACGTAATCTGCCACCCAAATAGGAATCTTTTTACCAGTAAGAGGGTTAATGGCATAACTACCAGTAAACACACCCGTTTTTTCTTTAGCGAGTTCTGTTCTATCTAAATCGCTTTTAAGAGCCGCTGCTTTAACATAAGCGCAAACTGCATCTTTTTGTTCAGCAGTAGTAAGTTCAGGAACAAGAACATGTTCAGGAGCCACCACCATATAAGTTGCCCCAAACAAAGTATCAGCACGAGTTGTATAAACACGAAGCTTGTTTTCAGTCGCATTACCAGAAGCATCTGCCACGCAGAAATCCACTTCTGCACCTTGGCTTTTGCCAATCCAGTTCTTTTGCATATCTTTTACGCCTTGCGGCCAATCAAGAGAATCAAGACCTTTCAACAAGCGATCCCCATAATGAGGAATACGCATAAGCCATTGTTTCAAATTACGGCGTTCCACTTCCTTAGTACCGCACTTTTCGTGAGAACCGTCATTTAAAACTTCTTCGTTCGCGCAAACGATTTTACAATGCTTACACCACCAAACCTGAGCATCAGCATAATAAGCAAGGCGTTTAGAATCTTTATATTCGCGAACCGCTTCTTTACCTTTCGCTTCAATTTCTGCGGGAATCGGAAGTTCTGCTATTGGCCGACCTTTTTGCAACTCGTCATCGAACCAAGTATCATAAAGGCGTTTAAAAATCCATTGTGTCCACTTGTAATACTTAGGGTCCGTCGTATTGATTTCACGACTCCAATCATAAGAAAGACCAAGACGTTTAATTTGTCTGCGGAAGTTATCGCAGTTCTTCTGAGTCGTCACAGCTGGGTGCGTACCAGTCTGAATAGCATATTGTTCAGCAGGGAGCCCAAAAGCATCCCAACCCATAGGGTGAAGCACATTAAAACCATTACTTCTTTTATAACGGCAAATAATATCTGTTGCGGTATAGCCTTCTGGGTGACCAACATGAAGCCCGGCACCACTTGGGTAGGGGAACATATCCAAGCAATAAAATTTTGGTTTACTTTTATCGCTAGCTGTTTTAAAAGTTTCATGAGCGTCCCAATAAGCCTGCCACTTGGTTTCAATTTCCTGCGGATTATATTTTGCCATTTTTCCTTTCCTTACCCAATAAAAAACATGGGCATTTATAGTTTTTTCACACCGCAAATTTAGGAAAATTCTTCATATATAAAAACTTCAGATTTCTAAAAATCAAAAAATACAAGATTAAAGCAGAATGTTTCGCCAAATAAAGCAAACGCTTAAGCCAAATAACTCTGAAAAAATTATTCATACAAAGGGAGAAGTCTCTCCCTCGCTGCAACTAGTTTTGTTCATACCTCACAAAACTATTTTCCGCTACCCTCTCGTAACGCACTCCAAAAAATCCTCAAATTTTAAAAAGAGGTTCCTTGTAGTGAAAACAAACTCTTTTATTTGGTTTGTGGGCAAATTCTTACAAAAAAGAATCTATGAAAATGAATTGACGTAATTTTGTAAGATTATTATTCTTGTATGATATTATTGTGTTTTTATTACAATAAAGGAACTGTGTTTGAAAAATTTGTATTTTCTGATTGTTGTTGCGTTTTTTCTGTCGCAAATGAACATCTCTTATGCCCTTGATTTTCCGTATTCTGAATGGAGTTTAGCTAATTATAGCGGAGCAAGTGCAAATTTCAATGATGGCTTTATTTCTGTTACTAATGGCGGTTCCGATTACTGGCATGTACAACTAACTCGTAACAATATCGAATTACAGGCTGGTAAGACTTACGAAGTTAAGTTCTATTTGCAAGGGGTTAGTAATCGTCGTTATGTAGAAGTGCGCATAGGTCGAAATGCTTTTCCTTATGATGCTTTCGCCGAATTTGGTGAAGTTGTGGCGCCAGTAAATGGACGGTTGATAACGAAAACATTCACGATGCAATCGGGCAATGTGAATAATGCACGATTTGAATTTAATCTTGGTAAAAATTCTGGAACGGTTTATCTATCTGATGTTAGCTTAAATTGCCTTGATTGCGGTTCTAACCAAAATGTAAGCACCAATAATTCTTCCACGATATCTACAAGCGACTGGGATTATATCGTTATTGCAGACACAGTTGATTTTCGTGACTACTCCATGTCCTTAGGCGATGTATTCGGTCAATACCTTGAACTAGGAGCTGATTCCAAGATTTACGGCAATGTAGATGCGTCAAACTATTGTTTTTTGCGCGAACGTGCAAATATTAGCGGTAATTTGCGTTATTCAACTCCATGTACTGAACAAAATAATATAAAAGCGAAAGCAAAAAGTGCAAAAGCGCTATCAAAGCCAGTAGTCAGCCTTCCAAACATCGTCACAGGTATATCACCAGTTTCTGTAGGACTTGATGAAACTATTACACTTCCGCCAGGTAATTATGGCGTTTTCTACGCCAATGCAAGGTCTAAAGTTCATTTTTCCTCTGGCTCTTATACTTTCCAGAACATCTTTACAGAACCTGATGTCAAGTTTGTATTTGATTTAACATCAAGCCCTGTTTCAATAGGTGTTTTAGAAAATGTTCGCTTTGGCGACCGCAATACATTTGCCATTTCTGGTGGTAACCCCAGTGAAATTCAGTGGAATATTGCCGGTGAAAAAGTTGATATGGGAACGGACGGTCTGTATTTTGGACAGTTTACTGCCCCATCTGCATTCGTTCGTATTCCATCTCGCTCGCACCTTGTCGGTGCTGTATATGCACGCAAATTTCAGATAGAACCGCAATCAACGATTTCACAAGAACCCCGTGCAACTGAAATTTCTCATAGCGAAGAACATTTTGGTCCGTTCTTTATGCCTGGAATTTTTCGCTATGTTTCTCAACTGCCGCTTTCCGCCTCATCTATTGAGATGTTCGTTTATGCAGATAGTTCACAAATTAAAGTAAATGAAAAGAACTCAAGAATAGTAGAACTTTCATCTTTAAATCAAAATGTTGAAATTTCTTTGACACAAAATAAAATATCAGGATTTCCAATAGAAGCTTTTAAAAGTAAATACATATTCAACTTTAATAAATCCGAAAATTATCGCATTTATTGGAACCCACAAACACAATGTAAGGAAGGTTGCGATGGAACAACTCCAGCAACTGCTATTGGTGATTTTGCAACCGTTCTCGAAACAGCCAAGGCGACAGGCAAAGAAATCAACATGGCAGGTGGCATTTGGAATGTGACCGATAACTTTACTGAAGGCGTTGTTCCCTGGAAAGTCGGTTTTGAACTAGTTGGATATAAAGGCGATATCTGGGATTTGAATTCTGTTTCAAGTATGCCCACCATTTTTCTTGGAGATGACTCGCATATACAAATACTGGGAAAATCTCCACGCTCGTTAATTGGTTTTTGGATAGGAAATGGATTTAATACACAAAATGGTGGAGCTATTAGTTCAAAATCTAACCATTTAAAATTAAAGAATATGCTTTTGTCAGCTCATAAATCTGAGATGGAGGGAGGAGCTTTATTTTCAATTGATACGGTTGAAATGTATAATGTTCATTTTAAAAATTGTCAATCAAATAAAAATGGCGGAGCTGCTTATATCCACGGATTATTAAAGATGCAAAATGTCATTTTTGACAAAAATATAGCTTTGGATAATGGAGGTGCAATTCATACAAATGATATAGTTTTCGCTCAAAATGTAATATTTAATCAAAATGAATCAAATGGCTATGGTGGAGCTTGGTTTGCTGAGAAAGGCTTTGTTAAAATTAGCAATGCAACAATTTTTAATAACAATGGGAAAAAAGGATTTTCTGCTATTGGTGGAGAGGCTACAGGAGAAATTTACAATTCAATATTATGGAAAAACATAAATACTTCTTGTATATTAGAAAATTGTAAAATAGAATTATCTCCATTTTTATCTATTCATCATTCTATTGCAGAAAACAATTATTCTGGAATGGGAAACATTGTAAGTGACCCAAAATTTGTTAATGAAAACAAACCAGAAGGTGATAATATGTTTATGAGTATGACGGCAGGGTTAACTCTACAAAATGAGTCCCCGGCAATCGGCATTGGGTTAAAGGATGAGTTTGTTCTTCAATCAGATATATTGAATGTTAGAAGAACAAAAAAAATAGATTTGGGAGCGTATGCGTGGTATGATTTAAATTCTGATTTAGAATTAGGGGAATTTACCTACGGGAAATTTAATTTACGAACACCAGAATTTCCTGTTTTTGAACGACTTGGTAATGAGCGAGATATTATAGCGATAGGAAATAGTCCAAAAGGACGAGTTATGAGAAAAAAAGTTCCGTTGAGTCAAGGTAAAAACATTCGTAAAGCTATTATGGAATTTACATTGTTAAATGAGTATGGTGTCCCCTATCCAAGACTAGAAAAACAGAAAGTAACCTTTTTTTATTTTGGCGAGGAAAATGGTAAGAGTGTATTTCAAACACTTATTTTAGCACCATCTGAAAAAAATTATAATCCTGATTTGCACGGAAGGTTGCTTGTGTTTACTTCGGACATTAGTAAAGTAAATAAATATGGGAATGTTCAAGTATTACCAGTGCTTGGTATACAAGATAAATATTATGCAGAATTAGTTGATTGGAAATAGAAAATGCAAAGAATTATTGTCTTTTTATATTATGCATTGTTATGTGCTTGTGGTGGCGGATCATTGATAGTAGAAGCAGACAAAGAAGTAGATAGAGTGGATGTTGGAAAAAATCAAGATAATTTGCCTTATCCAGGCTTTTACGAAATGGAAAAAGAACACAAATTAAATTTACTACAAGAGGATTTTGATTATCACGATGGTTATTTAGATAGACATGAATCAACATTGAGAAAAGATCAAACATTTTATATGG
>Ga0233386_1000015_pt1 | contig 123809 bp, 98 predicted proteins | sample ElkDunMinimDraft_17_FD_191544 | JGI IMG/M metagenome (GOLD analysis project Ga0233386, IMG submission 191544) | Fecal eukaryotic communites from dung pellets of Tule Elk in California, USA - Elk Dung G4 | ecosystem: Host-associated > Mammals > Digestive system > Large intestine > Fecal | place...
GCCGAAAAGCGCCGACACCAGCTCCGTGCGACCGGCGCCAACCAACCCGGCGATACCGAGGATTTCCCCACGTTTGAGAACGAAGGAAATGTCGTCGACCCTTTTGCGTCTGGGATTATCGACGTCGTAACAGGTGACGTTACGCGCCTCGAAGATCACCTCGCCGATGTCGTGGGGTTCGGTGGGGTAGAGGTTGCTCATTTCCCGCCCGACCATCTGGGTGATGATCATTGGAATATCCATGTTTGCCATGGCGGTCGTGGCGATGTGCTTGCCGTCTCGGATAACCGAAATGGTGTCGCACACAGCCGCTACTTCATCGAGCTTGTGGGAGATGTAGACGCAAGCAACACCCTTGGCCTTGAGGTCGCGGATGATGTCCAGCAGCACCTCGATTTCCGAACGGGTGAGGGCGGATGAAGGCTCATCGAGAATCAGTAGACGTGCTTGCTTGTTCAGCGCCTTGGCGATTTCCACAAGTTGCTGGTAGCCCCCGCCATACTGCAATACCGGCAGCGAGACGTTCATGTCCGGCACCTTGAGCTCACGCATCAGTGCTTCGGCGCGGTGAACCATCGCCGGATAGTTCATGCGCCCGCCGGGCAGCGTCAGCTCGTGGCCCATGAAGATGTTTTCAACCACCGAGAGGTCAGGAACCAGCGTCAGCTCCTGGTGAATGATGACGATCCCGGCAGCTTCGGTTTCGCTGATCGACTTCGCCCTGAGCGGCTGACCGTCCCAGAGAATTTCGCCGTCCCAGGTGCCGTAGGGATATACCGCCGAGAGTACGTTCATCAACGTCGACTTGCCGGCGCCGTTCTCACCGCACAGCCCCATGCATTCGCCAGGCCTGACCCTGATGTCGATGCCGTTCAGTGCTTTGACACCATCGAAGGTTTTGACGATGCCGTTCATTTCCAGCAGGTAATCGGACACGGGAGGTACTCACAGCTAGGCAACAGGCGAGGGATCGGCAGGTCGCCTGCCGATCCACGAGGCCCGCTCGGGTTATCAGTCGAGTTGGCTCGGCTCGATGATCATTGCCCGGCGATCTGTGCCTTGGTGTAAAAGCCGTCCTTTTCCAGCAAGTCGATGTTGTCGCGGGTCAACAGGGTAGGGGTGAGCAGGATGGTGTCGACTTTCTTGGCGCCGTTGTCGAGCTGGGAGCTGTAGGTAGGTTTTTCGTTGCGCGCCAGCTGGACCGAGAGCTTGGCGGCTTCCGAGGCGATGAGTTTGAGAGGCTTGTAAACGGTCATGGTCTGGGTACCTTCGATCACCCGCTTGACGGCCGCCAAGTCGGCATCCTGACCGGAAATAGGCACCTTACCCGCCAGCTTCTGCGCAGCCAGCGCCTGAATCGCACCGCCTGCTGTGGCGTCGTTGGAGGCCACGATGCCGTCAATCTTGTTGTCGTTCCTGGTCAGCGCGTTTTCTACGATGCTTAACGCTTCGGTCGGATTCCATTCCTTGACCCATTGCTGCCCGACGATGTTGATGTCGCCCCTGTCGATCGCCGGTTGCAACACCTTCATCTGTCCTTCGCGCAGGACCTTGGCATTGTTGTCCGTGGGCGCGCCGCCGAGGAGAAAGTAGGCGCCCTTGGGTGCCGCCTGCAGCACGCCCTGAGCCTGTAGTTCACCGACCTTTTCGTTGTCGAATGAAATGTAGGCGTCTATGTCGGCGTTCAGAATCAGCCGATCGTAAGACACCACATCTATACCGGCTCGCTTGGCCTCAGCCACGGCGTTGGTCAGCACGGTGGCATTGAACGGCACGATGACGATCACGTCCACGCCTCGGGAGATCAGGTTCTCGATCTGAGAAATCTGCTTTTGTTCGTTGGCGTCCGCCGACTGTACGAAGACCTTGGCGCCCATGCCTTCCGCCGCTTCGACGAAATAATCCCGGTCGCGGGCCCAGCGCTCCAAACGCAGATCGTCGATGGAAAAACCAATTTTCGGGTTTGCGGGATCGGCCATCAACGGAAGCGAGAGGAGGGCCAGAGCCCCGACCAGAAGCGCGCGCTTTGCTGTTTTCATGGTGGTGCGTCCTTTTATTGTTGTTGGAGACACTGCCTGACAATGAGGATGAAGCTGATAGAACTGTAGAAAGTGCAACGGCGCCGCGAGTAACGAATTGTCACGAGAATGTCACCGCGTGGCGCAGGCCGGGTTATGCCTCCGTTCAGGGGTAGATGAACTGGTTGACGAGGTTTTCGAGCATCTCCTGCCGACCACTGACCGCTTGTGGATTCAGTTCACTGGCGAAGGCATGTTCGGCCAATGACTCCAGGCTGAACTCACCGGCCAGCACCGCCTGCCCCAGCGGCTGCTGCCAACCGGCATAGCGCTGATCCTTGAATTGCTGAAGTCGGTCGTTCTGCACCATGGACGCCGCACGTTCCAGGGAGAGGGCGAGAACGTCCATCGCGGCGACGTGACCAAAAAACAGATCGATCTCGTCGAGGCTTTGCCGGCGAACCTTGGAGTCGAAGTTGAAGCCGCCATTCCTGAAGCCACCGGCTTTGAGAATTTCGTAGATGGCCAGGGTCATTTCCTCGACGCTGTTGGGAAACTGATCGGTGTCCCAACCGTTCTGGGGATCACCGCGATTGGCGTCGATGCTGCCGAAAATCCCTAACGAAATTGCCGTTGCGATTTCGTGATGGAAGCTGTGGCCCGCGAGAGTCGCGTGATTGGCCTCAATGTTGACCTTGAGTTCATGTTCCAGGCCAAACTGTTGCAGAAAGCCAAAGACGGTGGCGCTGTCGTAATCGTATTGATGCTTGGTTGGCTCCTGTGGCTTGGGCTCGATCAGCAGGTCGCCTTTGAAACCGATCTTGTGCTTGTGCTCGACCACCATGCGCATGAACCGGCCCAGCTGCTCGCGTTCGCGTTTCAAGTCGGTGTTGAGCAGGGTCTCGTAACCTTCGCGGCCGCCCCATAACACGTAGTTCGACCCTTTGAGGCGTTGGGTGGCGTTCATGGCGCTGAACACCTGAGCGGCGGCGTAGGCGAACACTTCCGGGTCAGGGTTGCTGGCAGCTCCCGAGGCAAAGCGTGGGTTGCTGAAGCAATTGGCAGTTCCCCACAGCAATTTGACTCCGCTTTGCTCCTGATGACGCTCCAGGTGGTCGATCATCTGCGCGAAGTTGTTGCGGTACTCCTTGAGCGAGCTGCCTTCTGGCGCAACGTCCGTATCGTGAAAACAGTAGTAGTCGATTCCGAGCTTGGAAAAAAACTCGAATGCGGCCTCCGCCTTGCCAATGGCCATTTCCATCGGTCCGGCAGCACGCTGCCATGGCCGCCTGAACGTACCTGCACCGAACACATCGGAGCCTGGCCAGACGAAGGTGTGCCAATAGCAGACCGCCATGCGCAGATGCTCGCGCATGGGTTTGCCGAGGACGAGCTTGTTGGCGTCGTAGTAGCGGAAGGTCAGGGGAGAATCGCTTACAGGCCCTTCATAGCGAATCTTGTCGACATCGGGAAAGTAGGCCATTGGAGATGTCCTTTTGTTCTTGGCTGTCTCCCGAATACTAGCAACGGCCCTTGGCGTGATGATTATGAAAGTCACCAACACAGGGTTCGATTTTGACCTAGAGTCCTTGGTGACTGTTTCGGTATTGATCGGCCTAAAGACAAAAACAATGAAAACCGTACCGCTTGTTCACCGCATTGCACTGCTGTTCAACGGCAGCAAGATCTACGACCGCGGCATCATCAGCGGCATCGGTAACTACCTGAGCAGCACTCGCGCATCCTGGGATTTGTTTCTTGAGGAGGATTTTCACTGCCGATTGAAAGGGATAGAACACTGGCAGGGGGATGGGATCATCGCTGACTTCGATGACCCGCTGATTGGCGAGGCGCTGTCGGGTATCAAGTTGCCCGTCGTGGCAGTGGGCGGCTCCTACCAGGATGAGGGAGCCTATCCGAAAGGAATCCCTTATGTTGCCACCGATAACGAGGCGTTGATCACGCTGGCATACGAGCACCTAATTGACGCGGGTCTGACGCGTTTTGCCTGCTTCAGCCTGCCTGAAGCGCAAGCCAATCGTTGGGCCCAGGAGCGGGAAAAAGTGTTTCGCCGGCTGATGCACCGCGATGGCTTGCAAGCCGAGGTATATCGCGGGATGGGCACCAGCGCGCCGCTCTGGAACAGTGCTGTCGAAAAGCAGATCGACTGGCTGCGTAGCCTGCCCAAACCCATTGGAATTATCGCTGTGACTGATGCTCGCGCCCGGCAGCTGCTGCAAGCCTGTCTGACCGCAGGAATCGCGGTGCCTGAGCAAGTGGCGTTGATAGGCATAGACAATGACCCGCTGACACGCAGCCTTACACGAGTGCCGCTGAGTTCGGTCATCCAGGGCACCAAAACAATGGGGCGGACCGCCGCGCATCTGCTCCATCAGATGCTGCACGGCAAGCCTGCTACCGGCACGCACATCCTGATCCCCCCTGATGCGATCAATGTGCAGTTATCGAGCCTGCATCAACCACTGGGTAATCCGTATGTTATGCAGGCGCTGCTGTTCATCCGCCAGTATGCCTGCCAAGGCATCAAGACGGCGCAGGTGGCGGCATACGTAGGTGTGTCGCGTTCATCCTTGGAGTCGCACTTTCGCAAAGCTCGCGGCTGCAGCGTGCATGACGAAATCCTGCGTTTCAAACTGGCGGCAGCTACGAACAGGCTGGAGAACACTGACTCAGCCATTGGGGACATTGCTCAAGTCTGTGGCTTCAAGTCTGCGCAGTATCTGCATACCGTGTTCCGGCGCGAGTTCGGATGTACGCCCCGCGAATATCAGCAAGGCGCCAATGTAGCGATGCGGTGATGCCGTCGTGTCCATTCCCAACCTACCACCTGATTTAACATAATATAGATTATGCGAATAACACTTCATGGGTGAGTGTGGCATTTTAGGGCTACATCCTTACACCAAGATCAAATAGCAACGGATCACTCAAAATCAGGCCGCTTTAATTGTTGCGCAACGGCTTCGCGAATTCTGCATTTCACCGGCGCTCATCCGCTCGGTGCTTGTCGGTGAACCAGGCCTGCGACGCTATTGACCGATGGCTGCCTCCCGCCTGCATATCGTGACTTTCTGCTAGAAGCGGACGGTTGCCTTCCCAATATGAGATCGGCGCTCTATGGGACAGCGCTAGAGTGTTAGGCCCTCGGTCGGCACAGATCACGGCGGTCTCGATCTCTTCTACGCAGATCAGCTGTCATCCATCAACGCAGCGCGCATTCGCAAGCAGCAATGCCAAGCGCACCCTGACCTGTGCTGTACGCTGGCTTTCTCGACGCTATGAAGTTCGCGGCTACAGAGCTTCCTTACTTGCGATCCCGATATCGATATCGATTTAGTCACTACTAAGAACTTCCCGTCCATGGAGCTTGGCATCTATACGACGAATATTTTCATCACCAAGCTCGCGCGCGTACGAGACGGCTACGCCAGCCGAGCGCTGTTTCCTGATCGTACTTAACCGAGTTGTACACCTAGCTATCAGGAAGCCCCACAGAGGCACGAAACCTGAAAGGCTGTGGTCGCTCCCACGAGCGCGCATTTCATCAACGTCAACGATGATGATCACACCACATATCCAGCCCGCCCAAGGGAGAGCATAAGTAGTATCATTTGTTTTTGGATCCCTAACATCGGGCAAATCAGAAGGAGGCTGAATGGCGCAGATAAAAAAAACAGAGGTGCGACAAGCTATCGTCGAGTCGGCATTCACCCTGTTCAAGCACAAGGGATATACCGCAACGACCATGAGCGCCATTGCACGTGAAGCAGGCATGACGGTGTCTAACCTGTATGTTTACTTCGATTCCAAGATCCTGATTCTCTATGAGATCTACAGTCCTTGGCTGGTGGAACAAGTCGGTCGCTTACGCGAGTCAGTGCACAAGCTCAGGCAACCCCGCGCACGACTTAAACGTATATTGATCGGTATATGGGGTGACATTCCTACTGCGGACCAGGCGTTTGCCAACTGCATGATCGAAGCGCTGGCCAGCGCCCCTCGCAACCAGGGCAAGCCCGACAACATCCTGGTCTGGTCCGAACAGCAGATTACCGACTTGTTGCGCGAAAGCTTGCCGCCCCACCGGCACGCATTACTCGAGGGCAACTTGTACGCCCACGTACTCTGGATGGCCTTCGACGGCTTCGTCGTCAACCAACGCATCGGTGATCTGCGCGACGTGGAACGCATTGCCGATCTATTCGTGGACATGTTGCTGGGCCAAGAACCTTGATAACTTCTGCCGTCCTGCGCTAACCACAGCGCTCGAAGACCAGCGAGGGCAACCTCATCGCCTTAGCGCTGGAAGCACACACCCCCTCCCCTGATATTCCGCCACCGATGCGGTCGCAAACGACCTCGCGAAATGGCCGTTACCGGCAATGCACGGCAACCCACGCTGTCGTTCTGACGTATGCCCGTACCCGCCCGATAACCCGATAAAACGCTGTCCGCCGTCCCTCGCCGCGGCCGGCACGTTGCGCTCACCGCAGCCGAGCACTGCTCTTTTCGTCATTACTTGATAAAGCCATAAAAACAAAAGTAATACGTTTTTGCGCCAGCTTGGCGCATGCCAGGTGACTTCCGCACCAGCCTGGTACACCGACATCTCGCCAAAGCCGCCTGCAAGCCAGCAAACCAAGCGTTTACAGCCAATCAAATCGGAATCGTCTCAAAACAGATTGACAATCTTTTTTAGCGATTAGAGAATCGAATTCACTAATGACGACCTCCATCGCCTGACGGGATTCCCATGACTGACACTACCTTCCGTTTTATTACTGATCGCTACCCTGAGCTAGGCAAAGGACCGATACCTTCAGCGCCTTATATTTCGCCCGAATACTACGAGCGTGAAAAGGAAGCCATTTTCAAGAAGACCTGGCTGCACGTTGGTCGAGTGGAAGAAATCCCGAAGGCCGGCGACTACATCGTCAAGGACCTGGAATGCGCCAACGCCTCGATCATCATCGTTCGCAACAAGAAGGGTGAGATCAACGCGATGCACAACGTGTGCTCGCACCGCCTGAACCAGATCGCTTACGAAAAGTGCGGCAACACTCGTAAGTTCGCCTGCAAATTCCACGGTTGGGCTTTCGACCTGGACGGCAACCTGACCGGTGTGCCGGAAGAAGAGTGCTTCTTCGATCTCGACAAGAAAGATCATGGCCTTGAGCGTGTGGCCTGCCAGGTTTGGCAAGGCTTCATCTTCATCAACCTGGACCCGAACCCGAGCGAATCGCTGGAAGAATATCTCAAGCCGATGTTCGGCTGCATCGAAGGCTATCCGTTCGAAAAGATGACTGCCGGTTTCTCCTGGGTGTCTGAAGTGAACTGCAACTGGAAGCTGGCGCTGGACGCTTTCCAGGAGGCTTACCACGTCGCTTACATCCACGGGCTGTCGATCGCCGACGCGGTGGAGAAATCCGACAATGGCACCATGCCGCCGCTCGATGCGCTCTGCGGCGAATACCACCGTCGCCTGTCCCTGGGCGGCAACCAGAAGTCGGTCTACGGCAACCCAAAAGCCGTCACCGAAGGCGGCGCGGCCGCAGAAGAGGCCCTGTCGGAAGCTGCCAAGACTCGTCCGATTTCAGCCGCCGCACTGCGCGCCGCGATTGGCAGCGCCAAGCATGACTTCCCACTCGACGCCCTGCCCGAAGGCATGAACTGGACCAAGAGCCCGAACTGGCTGTTCGACATCAACGTGGTCTTCCCGGACCTGTATCTGTCGCTGCGCCCGAACTACTTCCAGTGCTACACCTTCCGCCCGACCGCGCACAACAAGACCCGCATCGAGTGCCGCGTGTTCTACCCGGAAATGACCACCGCCGGCGGCCGCTTCTTCCTGGAGTACATGAAGGTCGCGCTACGCGACGTGCTGCTCGAGGACATGAGCACCGTGGAACGTACACAGAAAGCCGCCGAGACCGGCGCGAAGAAATTCATGTTGCTGCAGGACAGCGAAATCCTGGTGCGCCACTCCTATCACGCCGTCGAGCGCATGTTGAACAAGAACCAGCCCAAGGCCAGCGCGGAGGAACTCGCATGAACCTGATCGCCACCCTCAATCTAGACAACCCGGTCGTGCAACTGCCCGAAGCCTTTGCCAGCCTCCAGCCCTTCGTCAGCCTGTGGGCACTCGACACCGAGACCGCGCGCAACGTCCAGCGTCACGCGCAGCCCATGGAGGCCATCCGCGCCTTCGCCGACACCATGCTGGCGAACATGGACGAGCTGATCGCCTTTGTTAACCGCAAGCCCATGAGCGAGTTCGACGAAGTCGACGAAACCCTCCTCAAGCTGCTGCTTTCCCTGGCGGAAGTCGCTCCCGCAGTGGAGTTCTACGGCCAGCAGGAAGTGGTCTGGGGCTTCGACCCGCGCCGCTTCGTGGCCGAGGAAGACTTCAACATGAAGCCCAAATTCTGAGGAATATCAAATGCCTAAATGCAGAGTATTCGGAATTGATGACGGGCTGAAGGAAGTGGTTGCCGACGGCTTGTACATGAAGCACCTGTTTGGTCAGAACATCAGCGTTTCTATCGTCAAGTTCGTTGAAAAGGTCGGCCACAACCTGCCTGCGAAATCGCACCACCACGGGGAAGAAGCTTCGCTGCAGATCGTCGGAGAGTGCTCGGTCTTCGAAGGCCAGGGCGAGCCCGGTGATCCCGAGGTAAGGATGGCGCAACGCAGCGCCATGATCATCCCAGCCGAGCTGGACCACTACGGCAGCAACCGTTTCGGTGCCGAAGGCGTGAGCATGCGTCTGAACGTGGTGACCCCTCCACGCCCCGAGTTCGGCCCGGAAGACAGCGTGCCCTATTACCCACTCAAGGATCGGGAGGCACGCGCATGAGCAGCCTTCAACATTGCCTGGTAACCCCGCCGCTGGCCGAGGCCGAAAGTGGCAAGACCGGCCTCAGCGGCGACAACTTCGAGCTGCAGCTGCGCACCTTCACAGAGGGTGAGATCGTCGAGGGCGGCCTGCCGAACCTCGGTGAGGAAGTTGGCGCGATCCTCGAAGGCAGCTTCGCGGTTGACGCCGCTGGCGAGCACTACGAGCTCAGCGCCGGTGAAGCCATCGTGATCCCGCCCCATGAGCCGCGCCAATGGCGCTGTCTGAGCGCCACTGGCGTGCTCTATCGCGCCGTGGTGCGCCTGACCGAGCAGGCATCCGCATGAACGGCAAACGCGTCCTGATCGTGGGCGCAGGCCACGCGGGCGGCCGCGTGGCGCAGAACCTGATAGCGCTCGACGAGCACTGCCAAGTCATCCTGGTTGGCGAGGAGAACTACGCCCCCTACGAGCGCCCAGCACTGTCCAAGGACGTGCTGCTCGGCAAGCAGAGCAGCGATGAGCTGACGCTTGGGCCGGTGGCGTTCTGGAGCGACACCCCTCGCCTGCAGCGTGTGGTGGGTCGAGTGATCGAACTCAACCGTACAGGACGCAGTGTCACGCTGTGCGATGGCCGCCGGATCGACTTTGAAGACCTGGTCATCGCCACCGGTGGCGCGGCGCGCACCTTGAACATTCCTGGCGGCGACCTGCCAGGCTTGCATGTGTTGCGTACCATCCCCGATTGCCACCAGCTGGCCGATGCGCTGAAACGTGCAAAGAGCGTGGCCATCATCGGCGGCGGTGTCATTGGCATGGAGGTGGCCGCCAGCGCCACCCAGCTGGGCGTCAAGGCTACCGTGTTGGATGTCGGCGACCGTGTCATGCGCCGATGCCTGCCAGCAGATGCCTCGGCCTGGCTTCGCCAGCTCCACCTTGACGCGGGTGTAAGCCTCGAATCCTCGGTCCGTCCACAGGCGATCGCCAAGGTCAACGATCAATACGCCCTCCAGGCAAAGCGCGAGGACGGCAGCATCGTTCAGGTTTGGGCGGACCAGGTGTTGGTGGCCGTGGGTATCGAATGCGAGACCCACTTTGCCCAGGCCGCTGGCATCGAATGCGACAACGGCATCCTGGTCGACGAGTTCTGCCGCAGCCCTTCCGAGCCCTGGTGCTATGCCGTCGGCGATGTGGCTAATACCTTCAGCCCGTTCTATGGCCGGCACCTGCGACAGGAAACCTGGCGTAACGCCGAGAACCAGGCGCGCGCCGTAGCCCTGCAGATCATCGGTCAGGGCGAGTCGTACCACGAGATTCCGTGGATGTGGAGTGACCAGTTTGGCCACAACATCCAAGTGGTCGGCGCCATCGAAGACTTCGACCAACAGGTGCTGCGCGGGAATCCGGCGGAACACCAGGCCACCTGGATTCTGCTCAAGGAAGGTCGCGTGGTGGGCGGCGTGATGATCAACCAGGCCAAGGACCGCAAGCCCCTGGAAGCGCTGATCAACTCCCGCGCGCTGATCGACAGCGAATTGCTGGCCGACAGCAAAGTCGCCTTGAAGAAGCTGGCGGCATGAGCCAGGACCTGCTGCAGCGCCTGCTGCGCCTCGAGGCCATCGAGGCCATTCGTGGCCTCAAGGCGCACTACAGCGCGCTGGCCGATGCCAAATACACCGGCAACTACCAGCGTCAGCCAGCCGAGCACATGCGCGAGCTGGCGCAGCAGCAGGCTGCCTGCTTTACCGAGCAGGCGGTGTGGTTCGGCGGCGAGTTCGGCGGTGACCGGATTGGCCGTCAGGCACTGGCACAGTGGTTTGAGCGTTCGCCCTGGTGCTGGGCGGCCCACTATTACCTGAGCCCGCAAATCACCATCGCTGAGGATTTGAAGCACGCATCTGCCACCTGGCTCCTATGGCAGCTAGCCCTGCGTGACGACAACCGCGAAGCGATATTCCTCACCGCCACGACCCAAGAAACCTACGCCCACTGCGACGGGCAAGGCTGGCTGATCGACTCGATGCGATTCGCCGGCCTGCATGTGATGCCGGCCAATGCGGGCTTTATGCCCTTGCACCCGGATCTGGCCAGCCTGGACAAGGCGCGACTCCCTCTGAATGACCCCGAACCGGCCTCATCGACCGGTCAGCGAGAGCAATGAATCATGAGCGCATCGGAAAACCTGATTTACACCACCGCCCCTGCAGCTGATGCCTGGATTGAACTGGGCGCGCTGGATGATCTGTTCGACGACGGTCAGTGCTACGGCACCGTGATCAACGGCCTGAAGGTCGGCCTGTTTTATGTCGACGACCAGGTTTACTGCGTCGATGACATCTGCACCCACGGCAACGCCCTGCTCAGCGACGGCGACCTTGAAGGCCACGAGATCGAATGCCCCCTGCACGCTGGCGCCTTCGACGTGCGCGACGGCAAGGCCCTGTGCAGCCCGTTGGTAAAGGACACCCGTGTCCATCGGGTACGTCTTGAAGACGGCATCGTATTCGTGCAATTGAACCTGTGAGGAGCTGCCTATGAACCTGGAAAACACGCGTCCAAAAATTGCGGTCATAGGCACCGGTGGCACCTTCGCCATGCAGGCCCGCCACCGTTTCGACTGGGTCGAATACGGCGAGAGCCAGATCGTCCTGCCGATCGACACCTTGCTTGGCGAGCTGGGCGAACTGGCCCCCCACGTCGACTTGCTGCCCATCGCCTTTCGCGCCCTTGGCAGCGTCTCCATCACGCCGACCGACTGGCTGGAACTGGCTCGCTTGATCGAGCAGACCGCCCAGGAGCATCCGGACATTGATGGCTTTGTAATCACCCATGGCACGGCAACCCTCGAAGAAACCGCTTACTTCCTCGACCTGGCGCTGAATCTTGACATGGGCCTGGTCATCACCGGTGCACAGCGGCCCTCCAATACGGCTGGCACAGACGTACCGGCCAACCTGCGTGCGGCACTGGCCGTGGCCGCTAGCCCGCAAGCTCGCGAGTGCGGTGCGCTTGTGGTCATGGACAACAAGGTCTACAGCGCCCGCGACGTCACCAAAAGTTCGAGCTTCGACCTGGCTGCCTTCGAGGCGGTGCCCTTCGGCCCGCTCGCCCAGGTCGACGCCAATGCCCAGGTGCACTGGCGGCGCCTGCTGCCGGCCAACTCCTGGCGCAGCCAGTTCGACCTGGCACGCGTACAGAGCCTCCCTCGGGTGGACATCGTCATCTCCTACGCCGGCTGCGATGGCGTGCCGATTCAGGCACTGGTAGCGGCTGGCAGCCAAGCCATCATCAGCGCCGGGCTTGCGCCGGGACGCCCAGCATCCGGTGAAGCGGCCGCCCTGGCCGAAGCCGTGCGCCAGGGTGTGGCGGTGGTTCAATCCACTCGCGCCATGCGCGGCAACGTACCCGTTCAGGATTTCCTGCTGCGTGCGGGCGTACTCGCGGGCGGTGACCTCAGCCCGCACAAGCTGCGCATCCTGATGATGCTTGCACTCACTCAAACCAAGGACTCCGCCCAGCTGCAGCGCTGGCTGCTCGCTGGCTAGGGCCCTTTCCAGGTGGCGCACCAGCGCCACCTACCCAGACCCATAACAATAAAAGGCATCACCCCACTTAGTACTTCCTGCCCTAACAACAAACAAAAAACACCGCATGCCCAGGCGAGCTGAAGGCTACCGCCCCGGGTTGCAGCTGCGTGAATCTACGACAAGGTGAAAAACAGGAATGAGCCAATCTGCATTGTATTACTGTGCCCTGGCTGCGGCCGTGGCCGGAGTGAGCACTACCGCCGCGGCGTCTTCGGCACAGAGCCAAAGCTCAGGCTTTATCGAAGACAGTTCGCTAAAGCTGCTGGTACGTAACTACTACTTCAACCGGGATTACCGAAACGGCACTTCCAACGTTAATCGCGCCGCGGGCACGCTTAACGGCTACCGCGGTGAATGGGCTCAGGGCTTCATGAGCTACTACAGCTCAGGTTTCACCCAAGGCACCGTCGGGTTTGGCGTCGATGCCCACGCTTTCCTCGGCGTCAAGCTCGACAGCGGCACAGGCAAGACCAATACAGGTCTGCTGCCGACCAACAATGAGGGTGATCCACAAGATGACTATTCGGTGGCCGGTGTTGCCGCCAAAGCGAGGATTTCCAATACCGTTCTCAAGTACGGTGACATGGAGCTGACCTCGCCCATCTTCATGACCGACCAGGGCGCCATCCGCCTGTTCAACTCGACCGTTCGCGGCTGGAACATCGTCAGCCGCGAGTTGGACAGCTTTAGTTTCGAAGCTTCTCGCGTGACCTCCGGCCGCTCGGCTGCACAGAACGACCACACCTCCACCATCCACAGCCAATACGGTACGCGCCCCGCTACCGACTCGCTAAACATCTACGGCTTCAACTACGCCAATGGCAACGTGAAGACCAGCCTGTATGGGATGAAAGCCGAGGATCTTTGGCAGCAATATCTGGCCATGGCGCAGTATGTGCACCAAATAGATGCAGACAGAAGCCTGCGCACCAACTTCGTGCTTTACGACACCCAGGAAAGCGGTGCCGAGCGCGGTGGGAAGATCGACAACACCACCTGGTCGCTGATGGTTGGCTACAAGACCGGAGCACACACCTTCTCCATCGCTCACCAGTCGGTACAAGGCGACTCGCCATTCGACTACCTGGGCTTCAGCGATGGCCTGACCACCCTGCCCCAGCTGGCTAACAACGTGCAGATCCATGACTTCAACGCGCCCCGGGAAAAATCCTGGCAGCTGCGCTACGACGTGGATATGGCTGCGTTTGGGGTGCCGGGCCTGGGCCTGATGGCACGCTACATCCGCGGCACAGGCGGCGACGGTAGCCACATCGAGGCGGACAGCATGTATGCCGGCCGCTACCAGTCCGGCGCCAAGCACTGGGAACAGAACCTCGAAGCACGTTACGTGGTGCAAAGCGGTGCAGCCAAGAACCTTAGCTTGCGCGTTCGCCACGCGGTGCATCGGGGCAACGGCAACGAGGCTCGCGAAGACATGAACGAGCTGCGCGTCATGATCGATTACCCCATTAATATTTTTTAAAAAGGATTAAGCGAATATGGTTCGTTTCTTGCCTGAGGAATGCCAGAATCAGTTGCCTGCGAGGCGCCGGTCTGGCCTCGTCAGGTGGGAAGCAAAACAGCCCTGCGGCACTTTTACGAGATAAGAAAAAATGAGCCTGTCAAAATCCGCATTAGTCCAGAAGTTCAAAGGCACGCTGTGCGCCGCCGTCATCAGCTCTTTCGCCCTGGCATCTCCTTTTGCGAGTGCGTCTGAGGTCGAACTGCGTGCTGCGGTGTTCGTTCCGGTAGACACCAAGTGGAGCAAACCCTTCCAGATGTTTGCCGACCGCGTAAACCAGTCCGGCAAAGTCAAGATCCGCCTGATCGGCCCCGAGGCGTTGCCCGCGTCCGAGCAGCCCAATGCCCTGCGCTCGGGCATGGTCGATATGCTCGTCACCCCGCCTGGCACCTACAAGTCGGCAATGGTTGAAGTGAACGCCCAGGATCTGTCCAACATGACCCTGGCCGAGCAGCGTGCGTCGGGCGGTTACGATGCGCTGAACGAGATTCTGGTAAAGCGCCTGAATGGCTTTGCGCTGACTACCTATGGCACCGGCGTGCCCTTCCACCTGTTCCTGAACAAGGACATCTCCAGCGCAGCAGATCTCAAGGGCCTGCGCGCACGCACCCAGCCGATCCACGTGCCCTTCTTCACCTCGCTGGGAATGAGTTCCGCCACGGTTTCGGTCCCGGAGCTCTATACCGCACTGGAGCGTAACGTCGTGCAGGGTTACGGCTTCGGTCTCTGGGGTATTGAAGACTTCAGCTGGGACGAGATGACCAAGACCCGCATTGAGCCGGGCTTCTACAACGTTGTGATCAACGTGCTGGTCAACGATCGCAAGTGGAAGAGCCTGTCACCGGAGCATCAAGCGGTGCTCAAGGACGCGGTCGCCTGGTTCGAGGAAGAGCTGCTGGTTTACACCGAAGAGGAAAATGCCCGCACGCGCGCCCTGCATGAAGAGCGAGGCATCAAGGTCGTGGACCTTGGCCCCGAGTTCGCGCAAAAGGCCTCCGATGTGTACTGGGCCGAACTCGAAAGGCTCAGCCCCAACAACATCCCAAGGCTGAAATCCCTGCTGGTCAAGTAACAGTCAGGCTGCCCCTTTGCGGGGCAGCCTCGTTCGGCCCTGCCATAACCGGCAAGAGAATTATCTATGCACCTCTTTCTGCGAAGCTTCTATTTCCTGGTCAACACCTGCGCGGTGCTGGCGGCAATTTGTGTTGCGTTGCTGATCATCATCATTGGCGCCGAAGCCATCTTCCGCTCTCTGGGCTGGGGTTTGTTTCGGGGCGTCATCGACCTGTCCGAATACGGACTGTTCGTCATCGCGGTACTGGGCGCCCCGTGGCTCCTGGCACGCAACAAGCACATCAAGGTGGACTTCCTCGCGTCCAACCTCAAGGGCGCCTACAAGAACGGCGCGCAACTCATCGTCAACCTGCTGATGCTGTTTATCTGTGGGGTGATTTTCTATTACTCGCTGATCGTTCTGGGCGAGTCATTCATGCGCGATGAGCACATCTACAAGGAACTGGAATTCCCCGATTGGTGGCTGCAATGGCAAGTGCCGCTGAGCATGTCGCTGATGTTTATCGAAGTGGTTCTGCGCATGGCCAAGGTCGAGCGTGACGCTTACATCATGAAGTTCGAGGCAGAAGCCCTCGCCGACCTGCCTAACGTGGAGGCCTGAGTATGGATTGGGTAACAACGCTGATTCTGATGTTCGGCGGCGTCATATTTTTCCTGTTGCTGGGCCTGCCAATCGTTTTCTCATTTCTGGTCGTCAACCTGATTGGCGCGTTCTTCGTCATGGGCGGCGACGTCGGCATCATGCAAATGGTGCGCAACATGCAGGGCTCGGTGGCCCAATACGCGCTGGCGCCCATCGTGCTCTTCGTGTTCATGGGCGAGATCATGCTGCACACCAAGATTGCAGCACGGGCGATTGACGCCGTGGACCGGCTGTTCAGCCGCGTCCCCGGGCGCTTGTCACTGATCGCCGTTACCGGTGGCACCGTATTCGCCACCCTTTCGGGCTCGACGTTGGCCAACACTGCGGTGCTGGGCAAGACCTTGCTGCCGGAAATGAAGGAGCGCGGCTACGCGCCGGGCATCTCCATGGGGCCGATCATGGCGGTGGGTGGCATCGCCATGCTGATCCCACCATCGGGCCTGGCCGTACTGCTGGGCAGCCTGGGCAAGATTTCCATCAATCAGCTGCTGATTGCGGCCATTGTGCCAGCGGCGATGATGGCGGTGCTGTTCTTCGTCTACATCATCGCGCGCTGCATGGTTAACCCGAGCCTTGCCCCGGCCTATGAAGTGGAAGACCGCTCCTGGTCCGATCGCCTGCTGCCCTTCTTCAAGTACGTCGTGCCCCTGGGCGGCATTTTCGTCGCGGTGGTCGGCAGCATGGTTGCCGGTATCGCCACGCCGACCGAATCCGCAGCACTGGGCTCGCTGGCGAGTATCCTGGCCGCTGCTCTGTACCGCTCCCTGAGCTTCAGAGCGCTGATCGACTCGATCACCGAGACCATGAAGTTCTCGGCCATGATCCTGTTCGTCATCTGCGCCTCGTCCACCTTCTCGCAGATCCTGGCCTTCTCCGGCGCCACCCATTCGATCTCGATGTTCGTCGCCGAGCTGGGGCTGTCACCGTTCGCTCTGCTGCTGGCGATGCTGGCCATCCTGCTGCTGCTGGGTTGCTTCATGGAACAGGTGAGCATGATGATGCTTACCCTGCCGATCTTCATGCCTATCGCCTTGAGCGCGGGTATCGAGCCGGTATGGTTCGGCGTAATGCTGCTGATCGTGTTGGAAATGAGCCTCTGCACCCCGCCTTTGGGACTACTGATCTTCGTTATGCAAGGCATTGCCCCCAAAGGCACCACATTGCAAAACATCTATGCATCGGTAACGCCCTTCATCCTGCTGGAGGTGCTGGTGCTGGGATTGATCATGGCCTTCCCGATCATCACCAGTTGGCTGCCATCGATGCTGCTGTAGCGCAACGTCAAACGGGCCGTCTCGGCCCGTTTTCCCAAGATCAGCCCGGTGGGCAGGCCCGACAGGGCCTAGATTTATGCCGAGAGTCTAAACATGAGCCTGGGATTTGGAACACGAGCCAGAATCGGTCAACTCTATCCATCCGCTGGCCTGTGCGATTACGAAATACAACTGATGGCACCTGAGGGCGTGCAATTCCTGACCACGCGCGTGCCCTTCAAGAAAACCGACATCAATCAGCACCACGCCTTTTGCGCACACCTGGAGCAACATGCCTACCTGCTGGCTGACGCCGGTGTCGATCTGATCGCCGTCAACTGCACCGCCGTTACCATGATGGCCGGCCCGGAGCGGCTGCGCCGCCGGCTGCTCAGCGCCACGGCCAAGCCTGCAGTGACTACCATCGACGCGGTATTGGCGGCCTTGCCCCAGCAAAGGATGCAGCGCATCGGCCTGCTGACGCCCTACCCGCTGGAAGTTAGGCAGGCTGAAATCGCCTACCTGGCGCGGCACGGCATCGAAGTGGTGGTCGAGCATGCCACGCCCTGCCACAGCCCCATCGAGCAAGGCAGCCTCAACTCGCAGCATTGGTTCGAGATGGCCGAGAAGTTCTCCGGTGCGCCGATCGACGGTTTGCTGATCAGCTGTTCCGGCATCCAGATTGCCGCTCAGTTGCAGTGCATCGAAGAGCGCCTGCAACTGCCAGTGATCTCCAGCAATCAGGCCCTGCTCTGGCATTGCCTGAGGCAACTGGGCATCACCGAACGTCCGTCTGGCTACGGCTCCTTGCTGGCCTCCTGAACCCTGAAACAGGTCCGAAAAGAGCCTGTGGGCACCTATAAATGACCAACAGCATTCTGTTCATCATCGCTGCCTTGAGCGCCTTCGGGCCCTTGGCGGTCGATTTCTACTTGCCCAGCTTTCCGGCCATGGCCACGGCCTTCTCCACCGATGTAGAGAATATTCAGCAGTCGCTGTCGTCATATTTCATCGGCCTGGCTATCGGGCAGATCATCTACGGCTCCCTCTCGGACCGCTTCGGCAGGCGCATTCCCATGCTTGTTGGGGTTGGTATCTTCACGCTGGCATCGCTGGCCTGCGCACTGGCGACCAGTCTCGAATGGCTGATCGCACTGCGTTTCGTCCAGGCATTAGGCGGCTGCGCGGGAATGGTTATCGGCCGGGCAGTCACTCGAGATCTGTGCGATCCAATCCATTCGGCCAAAGTCTTTTCGCAGCTGATGCTCATCATGGGCGTAGCACCCATGCTCGCCCCCCTGGGCGGAGCCTTGCTGCTGGAAAGCTTCGGCTGGGAATCGATTTTCATCTGCCTGGCGATTTTCAGCGCGCTGTGCTGGGTGGCCGTACTCGTGGGACTGCCGGAAACACTCGACCCCAATGAGCCTCCCGCGCCGCTATCCGGCGCTCTGCACGCCTATGGCGTCCTGCTGCGCGACAAACAGTTCGTGGGCTACGTATTCAGCGGCGGTATGGCTCTGGCGGCAAAGTTTGCCTATATCTCTGGCTCGCCTTTCGTCTTCATTCAGTTGTTCGGCTTGAGCCCCGAGCAGTACGGCTGGCTGTTTGGCGTCAATGCAATAGGCTTCGTCATCGGCGCGCAACTCAACGCCAGGCTGCTCAATTACCAATCCCCCGATTACTGGCTGATCCGGGTGGTCTGGCTGTTCATCATCTGCACCGCAACGCCCCTTGTCAGCTTGCTGTTAATGCCGGGCAACTTCTGGCCCATCCTGCTCAGCCTGACGATGGCGCTTTCCGTCCTTGGGCTCCTGACCCCCAATGCCATGGTCGGCGCCATGGCCACCCATGGCCGTATCGCCGGCAGTGCCTCTGCACTGATGGGCTGCCTGCAGTTCACCTTGGCTGCGCTCGCCTCCGCGCTGGTGGCCGCTCTGCACGACGGCACCGCAGTGCCCATGCTGGGGGTGATCTTCGGCTGCGCGCTGCTGTCGCTAGCGGCAACCCAAGTAACCCGACGCAAGGCTTCCGCTGACAGCCAGTCCTGATCAGGGGCGCAAGCGCCATGGCAAGCGGCGCGCCTCCAAGGCCGCCTCTAGCGCTCTCGCCCATCCGGTGCCGGCCACCCACTGGCCAGGACGACTGCGGCCAATCTGCGCGCATGGGCTAGCCGAGGCGTGTCGATCGAATAGCCGCTTGATGTACAAAAAAATGGCACACCCCTTTTGAGGGTGTGCCATTCACCAACAGCCCGAATCAACTGTCAGGGATTAGCCATTCAGGCACTCTGCAACGCGCGTGGACGCTCGCTGCGAGCCTCTGCTTGTGGGGAGGTCGCAGGCTGTAGCTGAAAGTCGAAATCCATGGCAGCGAATCGATTGCTGGCAACTCCACGGCTGCGTGCCGCTTCGGCATCTTCAATGATGCGCAGCTTGCCGATCAGCCCGTCACGGGTAGCGTAGGCAAAGTCGTCCCACAGGTACTTGTCGCCCTCGAAGTTGATCTGGGTTGTCAGGTGACGGTAGCCAGGCGCCGAGATGAAGAAATGGACGTGGGCCGGGCGTTGGCCATGACGACCGAGCAGATCCAGGCATTCCTGGGTCGGGCCTTGTGGATCACAGCCGTAGCCCGAAGGCACAATGGTACGGGCGCGATAGTAGCCTTGCGCGTCGGTGACGATGCGGCGACGCAGGTTGTACTCGGACTGGGTGCTGTCAAAGTAGGAATAGTTGCCCTTGGTATTGGCATGCCAGAGGTCAACCACCGCACCAGCCAGCGGCTGGCCCTGCTCATCGAGAACCCGACCCTGCAGGAACATCACGGTGCCCGGATCCGTACCGTCATCCATCCGCACCTCGCCTTCGGCCATAGGCGCACCGGCGACATACAGCGGCCCCTCGATAGTACGCGGCGTACCACCGACCAGGCCTTGCTGCTCATCCTTGGCGTCCTGCAGCAGATCGAGGAAATGCTCGATGCCCAGGCCCGCGGCCAGCAAGCCCGCTTCACCGCGAGCACCCAGGCGGTTGAAATAGTCCACGGCTTTCCAGAACTCGCTTTCGGTGATTTCCAGATCTTCAACGGTGCGCGCGAGGTCTTGTATCACGCGCAGAACGATCTGTTTTACCCGCGGGTTGCCCTGCTCCTGGCCCAGGCCAGCGGCCTGTTCGAAAAAGGCGGTAATGTCGGCAGTATGGGAAATTTTCACTGTCATGCTTGATCCTCGAATTGTTCTTGTAAGGCGTTCTTAAGCGTTAGCGGTCGTCGTCATGAATCGACGATGGATGGCGGCACAGCCCGTTAACCTCGATGTCCATGTAAGGGAACAGCGGCAGTTGCATCAGAGTGTCGTGCAATGCTTCTACGCTGGGGACATCGAACACGCTGTAGTTGGCGTAATGGCCGGCGATACGCCACAGGTGACGCCACACGCCCTCACGCTGTAGACGCTGGGCCAGAGCCTTTTCGTCGGCCTTGAGCTGTGCGGCTTTTTCCGGGTTCATATCGAGCGGCAGGTTAACTGTCATTTTCACGTGGAAAAGCATGGTCTCTCCTTCTCAGAAAAATGCCTTAGCGGCGGGCGAAACGCGCCAGTTGTTGCTCGTCCAGGCACAGGCCCAGCCCAGGGGTGCGTGGCACATGCAGATGGAAGTCTTTGTACACAGGGGCTTCGGTGACGATCTCTTCGATCAGCAGCAGCGGCCCGAACAGCTCGGTTCCCCAGGTCAATTGACTGAGAGTAAGAAAAGCGTGGGCCGATGCGAGCGTGCCCACGGTCCCCTCGAGCATGGTGCCGCCATACAGGGCGATGCCGGCGGCCTGAGCGATCTGCGCAGTGCGCAGCACGGCCCGGGGGCCGCCATTCTTGGCAATTTTCAGCGCGAAGATGCTCGCCGCACCGTCGGCCGCGAGGCTGAAGGCGTCCTCGACACTTTCAATGGACTCATCGGCCATGATCGGCACCGGGCTGCGCTGGTTCAGGCGCACCTGACCACTGCGGTTGATACGCGAAATCGGCTGTTCAATCAGGTCGACGCCGTTATCCCCCAACACCTGACAAGCGCGCACCGCCTGTGACTCGTCCCAATACTGGTTGACGTCGACACGCACACTGGCCCGATCGCCCAGCTCGCGCTTGATCGCCAGGACGTGCTTGAGGTCCTGTTCCAGCGGATTGGCACCGATCTTTAGCTTAAACACACGGTGGCGACGTATTTCCAGCATCTGCTGGGCTTCAGCTATGTCCTGGGAGGTGTTGCCGCTAGCAAGCGTCCAGGCCACTTCCAGGCTATCGCGCACCCGGCCACCCAGCAGTTCGGAGACCGGCAATCCGAAGCGCTTTCCTTGCGCATCCAGCAAGGCGCTTTCGATGCCCGACTTGGCGAAGGTATTGCCTTTGGCAATCTTGTCGAGCTTGAGCATTGCCGCGTTGATGTTGCCGGCATCCATACCCACAAGTGCGGGTGCGAGATGAGCATCGATGTTGGCCTTCATGCTTTCAGGGCTTTCGTTGCCATATGCCAGGCCACCAATAGTGGTGGCTTCACCTATACCCTCAACCCCATCGCTGCATTTGATTCGCAGAATCACAAGGGTTTGCTGCTGCATGGTATGCATGGCCAGTTTGTGCGGGCGGATTGTCGGCAAATCGACGATGAGGGCCTGGATACCTTCAATCAACGCTTGTGTCATTATTCAATATTCCCTTGACCTTCAGGCACCTACGTTGAAAGCCAACGTCGGCGGGTAGTGCCTAAGCATTGCGGAAGCCCGGACACCCGTCCAATATCAAATGGATGTCCAACGATACCCGGGAGGTATGATGGAGCTGCGCCACCTTCGCTATTTCAAGGTCTTAGCCGAAACGCTGAACTTCACCCGCGCGGCTGAGATTCTGCATATCGCCCAACCTCCACTAAGCCGTCAGATCAGCCAGCTCGAAGATGAACTGGGCGCCGCTCTGGTCATACGCGAGCGGCCTATTCGTCTCACCGAAGCCGGGCGTTTTTTCTACAAACAGGTCTGCACCCAGTTGCAACAGCTCGAGACCACCGTCGACACCACGCGGCGCATCGGCCAAGGCCAACGTCACTGCCTGGGCATTGGTTTTGCCCCTTCGACGCTATACACGAGCCTGCCCAAGTTGATCCGCGAGCTGCGCCAGGACAGCGAGCTGGAACTGAGCCTCAGCGAAATGACTACATTGGAGCAGGTCGAAGCCCTGAAGAGCGGTCGGATCGACATTGGATTTGGCCGCATCCGCATCGACGATCCGGCCGTCGAGCAACAGGTTTTGAGCCAGGACCCATTAGTAGCGGTGCTGCCCAAAGGCCATGCGCTAGCCGGACAACCGGTGAGCCTAGAGCAGCTGGGTACTGAAGAATTCGTGCTCTATCCCGCGCAGCCGCGGCCTAGCTACGCCGATCACATCCTGGGACTTTTTGCCCATTACGGAATGAGCCTGAAGGTCAGTCAATGGGCCAACGAGCTGCAAACAGCCATCGGTCTGGTAGCTGCGGGAATGGGAATCACTTTGGTGCCGGCATCCGTACAGCAACAACATCGTACCGACATTGAGTACGTGCGCCTGCTTGATACCCGAGCCTGCAGTCCGATCATTTTCACCCGCCGCGTTGGGGACGTCAGCTCATTGGTCACGCGCTGTCTGAGGTTTCTCGACGAGACCTAGAAGCAGAAACAGCCTGTCCCAAACGCATCAAAGATCGGATTTTGGCAGTCAGCTAGATCGCCGGGGTGTTTGGCGCCCCGACTGGCAGACCACTCGATGTAGTTACGCCGCACTTTGATGCCATATCCGACATCTACAGGGGGGGCAGGTCCGCGGCGGCAAACCTTTTACGGGCCAGAAGCGGACATTCCCTTTGAGATCTCTAGATAAGCAAAAGGAGGCTCACCTTGTTCGAAGCCCCTTTGCCTTTGTCATTGCGACACCAAAAATGCCTGCACTTTCTTAGCGAAGGCATTGCGCTGCTCGACGTTAGACAGATGTGCTGCATCGAGCTCAATCAGCTCAGCGCCGGGTATACGCGCCTGCATAAAGCGACCGTGTTCTGTGGTCGTCACCGGGTCCTTGGCGCCACAGACAATGAGCGTCGGCACTTTGATTGTACCCAACTGCTCACGGTAATCGGCGTCGCGCACCGCCGCGCAGTTGGCAGCGTAGCCTTGCGGTGATGTGCCGGCGATCATCTGTGTGATGCAATCGACCTCGAGGGGCTGCTGCTGGGCAAAAGCAGGCGTGAACCAGCGCGAAACCGATGCATCGCGCATGTCTCGCATGGCCTGTTCGCCGCCCTGCAGCACAGTATCGATACGCTCGTTCCATATCTCGTGAGTGCCAATTTTCGCACCAGTGTTGCAGATCACCAGCCGGGTCAGCCTTTCGCCGGCGTTGATGCCAAGCCACTGGCCGATCAGGCCGCCCATGGACAGGCCACAGAAAGCGAAACGACCTATACCCAGCGCATCCACGAGCCCAAGTACATCACGCCCTAGCTGTTCGATGCTGTAGGGGCCCGGCGTGACCGACGAACCGCCATGGCCGCGCGTGTCGTAGCGCAGCACGCGGAAACACTCGCTGAAGACCGGCGCCTGGGCATTCCACATGTGCAGATCGGTGCCCAGCGAGTTGGAGAGCACGAGCACCGGCGCGTCGACCGGGCCCTCAAGACAGTAATTCAGTTCGCAATCGTCAAGTTTTACGGTGGCCATGGAAAATCCATTAAGAAAATAAAAAAACGAACTGCACGGTGATGACACAAGGAGTCGACCAAGCAGAGCGCAGCTCATCGCAAAGTTTTCACACCCGTTCGACCGCCAGCGCCAGACCCTGCCCCACCCCCACACACATGGTCGCCAGGCCCAGCTTGCCGCCGGTTTTTTCCAGTTGGTGAATCGCAGTCAGCACCAGTCGAGCACCGCTCATGCCCAGCGGATGACCGAGGGCGATGGCGCCGCCGTTGGGGTTCACCTTGTCGCTGTCATCGGCCAGGCCCAGGTCGCGAGTGACGGCCAGGCCCTGGGCGGCGAAGGCTTCGTTGAGCTCGATGACGTCGAAATCATTCACGGCGATGTTCAGCCGCTCGCACAGTTTGCGCACCGCCGGCACCGGACCATAGCCCATGATGCGCGGCGCAACGCCGGCGCTGGCCATGCCGAGCACCTTGGCACGCGGCTTGAGGCCATACTTCTGCACTGCTTCTGCACTGGCCAGGATCATCGCCGCCGCGCCATCGTTGACGCCCGAGGCATTGCCCGCAGTGACGGTCTTGTCCGGGCCGTTGATGGGCCGGAGTTTGGCCAGCGCTTCGGCGGTGGTATCGGCGCGAGGATGCTCGTCTGAGTCGACCACGGTGTCGCCCTTACGGCCCTTGATCACCACCGGTACGATTTCTTCGGCGAAGAAGCCGGCAGCCTGGGCGGCGGCAGTGCGCTGCTGGCTGCGCAGGGCGAAGGCGTCCTGATCCTCGCGGCTGACCTTGTATTCCTCGGCCACGTTATCGGCGGTCTGTGGCATGGCATCGACGCCATACATGTCCTTCATCTTCGGGTTGATGAAGCGCCAGCCGATGGTGGTGTCTTCGATCTGCTGCGTGCGCCCGTAGGCCATTTCGGCCTTGCCCATCACATAGGGCGCGCGGGACATGGACTCAACGCCACCGGCGATGGCCAGCTCGATCTCACCGCAGGCGATGGCGCGAAAGGCGCTGCCCACTGCATCCATGCCCGAGGCACAGAGGCGGTTGAGGGTCACGCCCGGCACCGTATCGGGAATACCGGCCAGTAGCGCCGCCATGCGTGCGACGTTGCGGTTGTCTTCGCCGGCCTGGTTGGCGCTGCCCATGAACACTTCGTCGATAGCTGAAGGGTCGAGTTGCGGGTTGCGCTCCAGCAGCGTGCGCAGCGGAATCGCCGCCAGGTCATCGGCCCGCACCGTCGCCAAGCCGCCGCCGAAGCGGCCGATGGGCGTACGTATGGCGTCGCAGATAAAGACTTCGCGGGTCATTCGTCACCTCCTGTCTGACCATGGGCCGCCGCGGTGCGGGCCTCCAGCGCGCGCAGTGCTTCCAGCTCCTCGGCACGTGGAGCTTCGGTGGTGGCCACGTTATCAGCGAAACGGATTTCCCAGCCGGTGTTCTCGATCACCTGCTCGCGGGTCACGCCCGGGTGCAACGAGGTCACCACAAATTCATTGGTACCCTCTTCCGGCGCCATGATGCACAGGTCGGTGATGATCGCCACGGGGCCGTCGCCCGGCAGCCCGAGCTGCTTGCGGTGCGCGCCGCCTTCGCCGAATCCGACCGAAGTAACGAATGCCAACTTGTCGACAAAGGTGCGATGCGACTGCTTGAGAATGATCAGCACCTGCTTGGCCGAGCCAGCAATTTCCGGCGCCCCGCCCGCCCCTGGCAAGCGAACCTTCGGCTGGCGATAGTCGCCGATCACCGTGGTGTTGATATTGCCGTACTTGTCCACCTGCGCGGCACCGAGGAAGCCGACGTCGATCCGCCCACCCTGCAGCCAGTAGCGGAAGATCTCGCCGGTGGGCACCACGGTGTCAGCGGTTTCAGCCAGTTCGCCATCGCCGATGGAAAGCGGCAGCACCGAAGGCTTGGCACCAATCGGACCGGATTCGTAGATCAGCACCACTTCCGGCGCATGAGTCAGGCGCGCCAGGTTCGCCGCCTTGGATGGCAGGCCGATGCCGACAAAGCAGACACTGCCATTGCCCAGGCGACGCGAGGCAGCAACGGTCATCATTTCATTGGTCGAGTAGGTCATCACTTGGCCTCCTGCTGCGCGGCCAGCTTGGCCTGGAATGCACTGAAATCGGCGGTACCGCGGATGAATTCATCGATCCAGGCGGTGAAGGTTTCACGGCTGCGGGCAATCGGGTCCCACGCCTGATAGAAGCGGTTATCGCGCCCGTAGTAGCCATGAGCGTAGGACGGATGCGCGCCACCCGGCACCAGGCAGACGGCGGTCAGCGCCCAGGTTGGCAACACGCAGGAATTCATCGGCGCCTGCAGATCGTCAACGATCTCCTCCACGGTGACGATGCAGCGTTTGGCTGCCAATGCGGCTTCCTTCTGTACGCCCAGAATCCCGGAGATCAACACATTGCCCTTGCGATCGGCCTTCTGTGCATGGATCACGGTGACGTCGGGACGCACGCTGGGCACGGCCGCCAGGGTCTCGCCGGTGAACGGGCAATCGATGAACTTGATCATCGGGTTGACCTTCGGCAGGTCGGAACCGAGGTAGGCGCGCAGTACCGCAAACGGCAAACCCGAGGCGCCGGCGACGTAGGCGTTGGCCAGATCGGCATGGCTGTGTTCTTCGATTTCCAGCGGTTGCGGCCACTGCTTTTCCACCGCATCACGAAGGCGGTGGAGCGAACCGACGCCGGGATTTCCGCCCCAGGAAAAGATCAGCTTCTTTGCACAGCCGGCACCGATCAGCAGGTCATAGACCAGATCGGGGGTCATCCGCACCAAGGTCAGCTCTTTCTTGTCCTGGCGAATGATTTCGTGGGCTGCAGCGGTGGGAATCAGGTGGGTAAAACCTTCAAGGGCGACGGTATCGCCATTCCTGACGAAGCGATCAGTTGCTTCGCGTAGAGAAAGGATCTCGGCCATGGGTCATGTCTCGTGTAATGGGCAGAAGGCACTGGCAATAGGTGCTGGCGACCCACACTAAACATCACCTCACAGCAGAACAATCCGATAATCGATTATCCGTTCGATAATCGAACACTAAACCTGGCCGCGCTCATGACGATGGGGCAGCGATTGGATGAGATTTTTCAAGGCGCAAGATAGGCAGGCGGCTCTTCTTTGCCGGGAAAACACCAACTGCGAGCGAAGCCGCAGAAGCCTTGAACGTAAGCTCGAACGCGCTCGCTCTAGCTGCTGAAGATGGTCAGTGGAACAGCCGCGTGCTTAGTTCGCGGCTCGCCTCCAGCAGGACCGGCAGGAAGCGGGTCTCCAGCTCCTGCCGGGTCACGCGGCTGACGTGGGTACCTACGTTGAGTGCGGCCAGAACCTGTCCGGCAGAGTCTTTCAAGGGCACGGCCAGTGAGCGCAGCCCGATTTCCAGTTCCTGATCAACGATCACCCAGCCCTGCTGACGGATCTCGGCAATTGAGGCATGAATGGCTTTCGGCGTGTGCAGCGTGCGACTGGTTTTGATCTGCAGATTGGCGTGTTCCAAGTAATCGTCCAGCGCCGCGTCATCCAGCGCGGCCAGCAGGATGCGACCCATGGATGTGCAGTACGCCGGCAGCCGGCTGCCAACGCTGAGGTCTACCGAAATCAGCCGCTGCGGCGTGGCCGACCGGGCGACATAGAGCACCTCATCACCTTCCAGCGTTGCCATGGAGCATGCTTCGTTGAGCTGGTTGCTGAGCTGGTCGAGGATCGGTTGCGCAGTCACTGCCAGCGGCGTCGAGGACAGGTAGGCGTGTCCAAGCGTCAGTACCTTGGGCAGCAGCGAATAGGTCCGCCCGTCCGTGGTGGCATAACCGAGCTTGATCAGCGTGTACAGACAACGCCGCACCGCCGCGCGAGGAATCTCAGTGCGGTGGCTGACCTGCGCGATCGTCAGATGACGTTTGCGCTCCTGGAATGCGTGAATCACAGTCAAGCCACGTGCCAGAGAAGTCATGAAGTTCGGGTCGCCGGTCAGGGCTTCGATGCGTTTAGCCGGCGACGCATTGATCGCTGGCGCCGCGGGCACTGTGCTGGATCGGAATTCGTCTTTCATGTGTAGACAACCTTGTCGAGAGCGATGCCGATGGCGATTATCGTCCACCGAGCTTGCTTCCATTATCGTTGTGATGGTGCTTACCCGTCGAACCGAAAACGGCGACGACGCGTAGTCTGCCCCCAGATCACCAGGTTCCAGTGGAACGAGTTGCGGTTGCCGACCACGTAATCCTTGGCAATCTGACGGGGCCTGCTCCTCTGTAATGCCCTCCACGCGCTTAACCATGCAGCCGAAGCGCAGCACGAAGCTGTTGGGCGAGATCGGCATATGGCTATGAGCAGGGTGGCGTGCACTTCGACGCCGCCCAATTTCAAGCTCGGACGAGTGAAAGGCATGCCGGACTGCCTCCAGCTGTGACCGAGAAGAAACTTAACCCATTGTCCGGGATGGCTTGACCTATAGCTCCCGTCATATTTACTCCTCCCATAGAAAGAGATTTGGACCGAACAGGAGCAACGATGAACAGGCCCGACTCAGGTATTCAGTTTGACACCTTACTGGCTGCGGCTGATGCCGCCGCTTCGCGCATCAGCCCCCGCGTGGCGGAAATCGAGTCCAACGGCTACCTGCCTCAGGACATTGCCGACGATCTCGCTGCAGCGGGACTGTACCGCCTACTTACCCCCACCGAGTACGGCGGACACGAGGTGTCCGCTGGACTGTTCGTCGAGATCATCGAACGCCTAGCGCAGGCCGATGCTTCTACCGCCTGGTGTACCTTCATCTCTTGCACCTCCTGCGTACTGGCCGGATATCTCGACCCGGCGGTGAGCAGACAGTTATTCGGCAACCCTGAACTGAAAGCTGCCGGCGTTTACGCGCCACGCGGCAAGGCGGTCCGCGAAACGCGTGACGGTCAGCGCGGTTTTCGGGTCACGGGCCGCTGGTTCTGGGGGTCGGCGACAAAAAATGCCGATGTCATCCTAGGCGGGTGTCTGGTGTTGGATGCGGATGGCAAACCCGAGCTGCTCGACGGCGGTCGGCCTCGCGTGCAGTCAATCCTGTTCAATCGCAGCCAGGTGTCGCATCTCGACAACTGGGACGCCTTCGGTCTTCTCGGATCTGGTAGTGGCGAGTTCCAGGTTAACGATGTGTTCGTGCCGGAAGCACTTAGCGCATGCCTGATGGCGGACCGACCTCTAGACCGCCCCTTGTATCGCTTCCCTGTTTTTGGCCTCCTCGGCATTGGTATTGGTGCAGTCGCGCTCGGCGTAGCACGACATGCGATGGATGCACTCATTGACCTCGCTCGGGAGAAGACGCCACAGTCAAGCAACAAGACTCTGGCGATGCGCGTCTCGACGCAACAAGCGGTTGCCCGCGCCGAAGCCCGCTGGCGCTCGGCCCGTGCGTTCATGATGGATGCGGTCGAAGCCGGTTGGGATGAAGCGGAAAGATCCTCAGAGATTGCCGTCAGCACTCGGCGTGACATCCGGCTGGCCACCACCCACGCCGTACACAGCGCGCAGGAAATCGTCAGCTCGATGTATCAGCTCGGCGGTGGTAATGCGATCTTTACGCAGTCGCCACTGCAGCGCTGCCTGCGAGACATACATGTCATTACCCAACACTTCATGGTCAGCGACTCGACGTATGAACTCACCGGCCGGCTCCTGCTTGGGCTGGACACCGATATCACCATGCTTTGACGGGGCCAAACGATTGAAACGGCCGCGATTCCGCTGTCAGAAGCCATCTAGCGCACTTAACAGAAGGCCTCCTAGCGCCAATTCCATTCATTCGGGAAATCACACATCCGCCTGGACTTGCGGTGCCAAGACCACCGCGATGACGTGCTGGCGGGGGTGGAACAGAGGCGATTTCTCATAACGGGAAATCGTCAGGCATCGACCTGGGACCGCCCCGCTCACTTCCTCGCGGCGCCCTTTGGGCGGGGGCCGTTAGGATTACAGTCAAGGCGGTGGTGGCCACTCCTTTCGGCCCGAGATGTCGCCTCGAACGTAGCTGCAATCGAAGCGCCCCAACCTCTTCCGTTCTGCCAAACCTCGATTGCTGCGCGCCTTCTGGCACTTACGTCGCTGGGTTGAGCAACCCGATGGTCTGCAAGAGCCCTGGCGAGTAGTTTAAAGAGCGGCCATATCCCATTCACCAAGCTCATTCCTAGCCAAACGTCAGTCTTTGCATTACGTAACGCCTTTCTAATTATCATCATCATTAGAAATGTTGCCGGCATGCAGCACCAACCTAGATCCGCAGCGAAACGCCTTCACCTTTCTGGCTTGCCCGGCCAACTCCAAAGACAGTAATGACCTCCCCCTCTTATTCCGCATAAGCACTAGACTACCAAGACTTATATCTAATTTCTCACACAGCTAACGAAAGCGAAACGACACATGGAACGCCAAGTTCGTTCGAAACCTTTTCGTGCAGTTTGACTTAAATCTGCCTTTTGACTTAACTCAAACACGAACACCTCCACTGAGCACCAGTAAAGCTGAAGGATTGGCACCAGCGAATCGCCATTGCCGTGGAGTGCGCTGATCAGCTTCTCCATCAAACGACTGGTTGTATCAAACCTGGTACGGTAACTGCGGCGATCCATTGTAATCAGGGTGTATCGAGCTGCTTACCGACAGTTCTCTTACGCACTATATATTCAAGAGGATATATGAAAATGAGCGATTCGGAAAAAAACACTGAAAAAGGCAGTCAGCCTCCGGTGAGAACCGACATTTGGCGCCCCTTGGATAAACTCCGGCAGCAGATCGACTATCTATTCGATGATTTCAACCACGGCTCAGGGCTGTCGCCGTTTGGTCGCAGTTTGTTTGATATGGAGCCGTTTCGGCGCCGGGAACTCATAAGCCTACCTGCCGTTGATATAACGGAAAAGGAAAATGGCTATGAGATCGCTGCCGAATTACCTGGCCTGGATGAGAAGGATATCGAGGTGAAGCTATCCAATGGCAGCTTGGTCATCAAAGGTGAGAAAAAAGAAGACAGGCAAGAAAAAAAGAAGGGCTACCATCTTAGTGAACGCCACTATGGTTCGTTCGAACGAATTTTCAGCCTGCCGCCAGGGGTTGAAACCGACAAAGTCGAAGCGAAGTTCAATAAGGGCGTATTGACCATTTCCCTGCCTAAAAAACCGGAAGCTATAAATTCTGACAAGGTAGTTAAAATTAAATCGAACTAAATATTACCGATCAACCCTCGCCGGAGATCGGCGGGGGATTTATTACCGAACCTATTTAAACGATACTTGATTATTCATATTCCTACATATTTATATCCAGACTTCCTCTGGGATATCAGCGTATCCGGTTATCGCAACTACCTCTGACATCCTGTTACTTCATCCATCCACTTCGCTGCAGCAGCACCGAGACGGCCTGACGCCTCTCTAAGTATCCGAAATAGGGATAATTTGGTCGCGAGTGCGTAGCTAGCCGGGCAGATAACTCAACCTTATTGGGATAATGAGCCGTACGCCTATCAACTACGTCATCTTTAGCCCGAAAGACGCCAACGTACGGAGGCCTTTCTACGGTTCATTGCAAGAAACCCGACGCTCCCCCAGAACGTCCATTTACTGAGGGAGCCTGGTTCATACGCTATCTCTTGAGCGCTTCGACGGCTGCCGCGAAGAAGTCATTATCCCTGATCACCGCCATGTGCTGCGGTTTTGGCAGCGCGCCCCATACGACAATCACGACGTTCTCGCGCGGGTTCATATAGACATGCTGGCCGAAAATGCCGCGAGCCTCGAATGCGCCTTCATTTGGTGTTCCCTTGGACTCGGGAATGGGCCACAGCATGTAGCCGTAATCGACCTGCTTGCCATCGATAATTTTCGGCGAGCCGGCTTCATCGACCCAGCCCTCGGGCAAAATGCGCTCGCTGCCGACGACGCCGTCATTGAGCAGGAACAGGCCAAAGCGTCCATAATCACGCAGCGTCGCGGAAAGCCCGCTTCCACCTACTTCTAGACCGTCAGGCGATTCGAGCCACCAGGTGGCATCCGATTCCATGCCGGCCTTGCTCCAGATTCGCTCAGACAAGTACTGGCTCACCGGCTTTCCAACCGCGGCGCGGACCAAGGCCCCGGCGACATGTGTTTCACCGGTACTGTAGTTCCAGCGCGCACCTGGCTCCGCAGCGCGAGGCAGCTTGGCCATCAGCTTCAGCACGCCGCCGGGCGTCTGGGCGTTCTGCACTTCAAGCATGCGGCGGCGATCAGACTTCGGATCGGTGTAGGTTTCGTTCCAACCCACCCCCGAAGCCATTTGCAGCAGATTGCGCACGCTCACGCCGTCGTAGGCGCTCCCCTTGAGTTCCGGCAGATACTGGACAATGGGATCGTCGATACTCTTGATGTGGCCGTCCTGAATGGCGGCGCCTACCAAGGTGGCGGTGATCGATTTCACCACTGACATGGACATCCAGCGCGTATCCTCGGTGTTACCAAGCTGGTAGTTCTCATGAGCGATCTTGCCGTCCTTGATCACCAGCAGGCCGCCAACTCGGTTCAACGACACGTAGTCATATAGGTCGTAGGTCTTCCCATTGGACTCGAACCTGAAGTTTTCCAGCGGCTTTTCCGCAGCGGGAAGTTGCAGTACATCTCCGCCCTGCTTGACCACACCAGTGGCAAAAAGCCGGTCAATGTTACGGAAGGTATTCACCTGCACGTCGGGCATGAGCGCGCCGTCATAAACCTGCTGGACGGTACCGATAGATTCTTGGGCGTGCGGGTTCGTCAATTCGGCAGCTACGCAAATGGATGCGGAAAGCGTCATTGCGGTGGCTAGGACGAGGCGTTTGAAGGGAACTACAAGCATTTAGCGACTCCACCAATTTCTTCTTATAGGACGGGAAGCCTCCGCGCGGACGATCGCCGTTGCGCTTCCCGTACATGGGAACCGCGTTTACACGAAACAGTTCGCTCGAATGGCTCTATCTCCCCCTTCTCGCTCGGCTTGTTACACGCAAGCCGCGATAAACAGAAGTCGCCGTCGTGGAACGAGACAGAAAAATACGAGTCGGATAATTGACGGCGCCCTCGGCCATCGCCTACCTGATGCATGCTCTATAGCGTGACTGGCCTGAGACGACATCCGAGCGGCTTTTAGCCCGAGTAGCCAACAGGCCTAACGGGTATGTTCTCCTCTGCGGCCCCTTGCCAGGCAGCATGGGTGCGAGAACAAAAATGCGCAGCGGAGCCTGCGTTAAGGAGTACGGAGTGACTGGTTCAGATAACGTTTGTTTCCAGCCAAACGATGAAAACCCGCGCATTTCCACAGGCAGCGAGGGACTGGATGACATCCTCGGCGGGGGCTTGGACCCCAACCGCATGTACCTTTACGAAGGGAGCCCTGGTGCCGGCAAGACCACTCTCGCCCTGCAGTTTCTGCTCGAGGGTGCACGCCTCGGCGAACGCGTCCTTTACGTAACCTTGTCCGAAACCAAGGACGAACTGGACCTGGTAGCCAAGCGGCATGGGTGGTCTCTGGAAGGGATCGATATATTCGAACTGGTACCTCCAGAAACCACGCTTGATCCTGACCTCGAACTGACGGTGCTGCATCCGGCAGAAATGGAGCTGAGCGAAACCACTCGGCAAGTATTCGACCGTGTCACTGAAACCAACCCGACACGGGTGATCTTCGACAGCCTTTCGGAAATGCGCCTGCTTGCGCAGAGCCCATTGCGCTACCGGCGCCAGGTGCTGGCGCTCAAACACTTTTTCACCACCCGCTGCAGTACGGTGATTCTGCTCGATGACCAGACTTCAGAAATGGGCGATCTACAGCTTCATTCCATCTCTCACGGCGTAGTCATGCTGGAGCAGCTGGCGGTCGACTATGGCGCCGAACGCAGGCGTCTGCGCGTCATCAAGATGCGCGGCATTCAATTTCGCGGTGGTTACCATGACTTCGCCATCCGCAAGGGCGGGCTGCAGATTTATCCACGCCTGATCGCCGCCGAGCATCACTCCGCCTATACCGGTGAACTCGCCTCGTCCGGTAACCCGGCGCTCGACCAAATGCTCGGTGGAGGGCTGGAACGTGGCACCAACGCGCTGCTGATCGGCGCGGCGGGCGTGGGCAAATCGTCGCTGGCTTTGAGTTATGCCGTCGCAGCTTGCAAGCGCGGCGAGAAAGTTGCCTTTTTCATCTTCGACGAGAACGTCGGTACTTTGCTGGCACGTGGCCGCGCGCTGGGACTGGATATCGAACCCTGGATCGACAAGGGCCTGCTGCATCTGCAACAAGTCGATCCCGCGGAGCTGTCGCCCGGTGAATTCACCGCCGCGGTACGCCGCAGCGTCGAGCTACAGGGCGCACAGTTGGTTGTGCTGGACAGCCTCAACGGGTACCTACATGCGATGCCGGACGGCAAGTTCCTGATCCTGCAAATGCATGAATTGCTCAGTTATCTGGCCCAGAGAGGCGCCATCAGTATCATGGTGCTGGCTCAGCACGGACTGGTGGGCCCTATGGGTACGCCTATTGATATCAGCTACCTCAGCGATGCGGTTATCATGCAGCGCTATTTCGAGCATGCCGGCATCGTGCGCAGGGCCTTGTCGGTAGTGAAAAAGCGCAGCGGACGGCACGAAAACACCATTCGCGAATACCGCCTGAGTGCTTCCGGCATTCAGGTCGGTCCGCCATTGAGCCACTTCAACGGCATCTTATCGGGCACACCGGAATACACTGGTGACGCGACTCAGCTACTGACAGACGAGCATGACGACGCCCACTAAGCCAGACAGCCCGATTGTAGTCGTCTACGCCCCCATCGGCAGGGATGGTCCCGCCTCGGCCGAACTGCTCAGCCGTAACGGCATGCAAGCCATTGTCTGCCATAGCGTTGCGGAAATACTGCAACGCGCTGAAACGGACGCGGACGCCGCGCTCATCGCTGAGGAAGGACTGTTCGGCCAGGATCTCGCAAAGCTCTCAGCCTGGGTCAACCAGCAGCCGACATGGTCAGACTTTCCGTTCGTGGTGTTGACCAGCAAGTATCAACAGCCCGCGGTCGCCGCGTGGCGTCCACGCATGCTCGCCGCGCTGCGCAACGTGTCCCTGCTGGAACGCCCCGTGCAAGGAATTACACTCACCAGCGCCCTGGAAACGGCGCTACGAGGCCGGCATCGCCAGTACGAGGTGCGGGTACTCATCGAAGAGCGTGAGCGGGCTTCTCATAAGCTCGAAGCCCTGGTCGTCGAGCGCACCAGTGAGCTAGAAAAAGCCAACTTGAAACTGCGTGCGCAAATTACCGAGCGCGCGCGGCTCGAAGAAACCCTGCGCCAGACGCAGAAGATCGAAGCCATCGGCCAGCTCACCGGCGGTATCGCCCACGACTTCAACAACCTGCTGATGGTCATTGCCGGCGGGCTCGACATGCTCGATCGACGCGATGATCCTGATCGCCGTAAACGCTTGATAGAGGGCATGCGCCAAGCCGCGCAGCGCGGTACCGCCCTCACCCGTCAGCTGCTTGCCTTCTCACGGCGCCAGTCATTGGCACCCGAATCGGTCGACCTGGCTCTGCGGATCGGAAGGATGCGTGAAATGCTCGATCACAGCCTCGGCGGTGACGTGCAAGTTCAGGTGCGGTTCGCGCCGGACCTCTGGCCCGTGGAGGTGGACCCAGGCGAACTCGAACTGGTCATTCTCAACTTGGCTGTGAATGCCCGAGACGCCATGCCTGACGGTGGCTCTATCCTGATCGAAGCGCGCAACGCGCCGAGCGAGCCGGTGATGGGGCTCAAGGGCGATTTCGTCCGGCTCTGCGTTATCGACTCGGGAACGGGCATTCCAGAAGAGGTTCGCACCCGGGTGTTCGACCCGTTCTTCACCACCAAGGAGATAGGTAAGGGCTCGGGGTTGGGGCTCGCGCAGGTCTACGGTTTCGCGCGGCAATCAGGCGGTACCGTATGGGTCGAAAGCGAATGTGGTCGCGGCACCAGCGTGATCATGCTGCTGCCGCGCTCGGAGCGGCCCCCTCATCAACCTGCTCTGACAGAGCCCAGCGACGATACCGCCGAATCCTCAGCCGGCACCGTGTTACTGGTTGACGATGACGAGGAAGTGGCAGCGCTGGTCGGCGACATGCTCGAGCACCTCGGTTACCAAGTCACCCACGCGGCAAGTGCAACGGCCGCGCTCGGTGCGCTGGCGGATGAGCGCAAGGTGGATATCGTCTTCTCCGACGTGATGATGCCCGGCGGCATGAACGGCGTGGAACTGGCCAGGGAGATTCGCTCCCGGGCGTTGGGCATTCCGGTGCTGCTGACCAGCGGCTACGCCGAAGCGGCGCAGAAATCGGCGGCAGCCGAAGGTGTGCATGTCCTGGCCAAGCCTTACCGCCTTGAGGAACTGGCAACAGCGCTACGAGACGCCATCGAAGCGGCGGGTGCGGTCGCCAGCTGACCACCGCCAGTGGGGCTGATACGCACCCTGCGCACGTCATCCAGCCGGCTGGCATACAGCCGCTCGCTTGGCGGAGAGTTCCTCAAACGACCGTGACGAAATCGCTCGCTTCCGCCGCCTGTACAGCCAGCACTTTGAAATCATCCGGCATCGACTCGTCGGGGTTAGGCAGCTCGGGAAACAAGGCGAAAAGGCTGTGCTCGGAGGGGCTCTGGCGCCCAATCACAGCTGCATGGTCGGTGTAGTCCACCAGCAGGGCCTCAGCCGGCGCAGAATCGAGAGGATATGAACTGACCTCCCGATTCGGGGTGAACAGCTGCGCCCGCTCGCAGGACAGATCGACCTGACCGTCGCCGGGAGACGACAGGAAATAGACGGTCAGCCACTCCCCGTGCTTGTCCAACGTGATGCCGGTCAGGCGTACCCCTGGATTGTCCGATACAACCGTGATGGCTTCGTCGAAGGTCATTGGCATCCTCAGGTTTCGGTAGCGGCTGGAGGGATTTCGCATACTTAACGTACAAGGGACAACTGCCCCGGGCGAATGTCGGTAGAGGCTCCGAAAGTTTTTCCCTATCTGCCCCGGTGCAGGCAGGCTTTCTGATGCATCAGCCTGTGCATCGAAAGCCCCTGCTTTCCTGGATGCTCCGAGCTTCTGCGTAGACGGCCAACCGCTCTGTAGCCGAGGCGCGTGCACTGTGCGGAATCGGCGTGTTCGCTCTGTCCTTCAAGACGTTTTCTGAATGCCAGGGTCAACACTAGGTGGGCTTTCTCAAACAGGAGATGCCACAAGCGCTACTCGGTCATACGAGGTGCTGCAGAACCGAAAATACTGGCTCGCAGCAGCGACGAGCAGGCACTGTTACAAAAGCGTAAAGCTCCATCGCCGGGAGCCGTGCTTTTTCCCGACCCTCCTAGCCCTTACGCTTGTCGGGTGACATGCAGCGCCTCCCTGCGCGGGACCCGCTGCGCATCGATCGCATTCGCTCCTTTGTTCGATGTGATGGTCACCTCTGGCTGCACCCTCGTTGGCAGCCTCTTTTATTCCTGGGTAATGCCCTCGCCACTGCGCTTGGGCTTACCGCTATATGAGGAATCGACCATGAAAAATCTGTTCTGGATTGCCGGTCTCGCCCTGTTCGCTCAGCTGGCTGACGCCGAGTCGCGAGCGGTTCCATACCAATACGGCGATCATCTGGATATCGCAAAGGTAGTCTCGCTGGAATACCCCTTTGGTGGGTGCGAGATAGTCGAAGCCACCATGATCTACCTTGATTCTGCAGGCGAAACCCATGTGATGAGCTACCTGCGCCAAGGGGCTGATTGCCACGATTATTGAGCAAGCGCTCTACCTAATTTGAGGGCGTGCCGGCCTTCTTCCACTGGGGTTGATTCGCTATCGACCAGCCTTCAGCCCCAGGCGCCCTTGCATGTCTGCTGTAATTTCCTGGCCGGTCTGGTTAATTCCCGCCCAAGGGTCATCGTCCCCCTGCTCTTCCAACCGGGACAGCAGATTGCGGATGTTCCATACATCTGCGCCCTTCAGTTCTGCCAGCTCGTCTCGATGGATGGGAACCGATACCGCCAGCCCTGCCCGCGCTCTCGCCGAATAGGCAGCTACCGTGCTCGCACCCTGACTATTGCGCAGATAGTCGATGAAGATTCTGCCAATACGATTCTTGGGCCCGCTTACCGCGGAGAAGTGCTGCGGCAGCAGTTTTGCCAGATAACGGGCGATGGCCTGGCTGAACCCCTTCACCTCGCTCCATTCGTGAATGGGACGCAACGTCACCACAATATGCAGACCCTTGCCACCGCTGGTTTTCAGAAAGGATTTCAGACCTATCTCATCGAGTAGGGTCTGGGTCAATTGCGTCGCTTCGACCATGCGCTTCCACGGCAGGGCTGGATCGGGGTCAAGATCCAGAACGAAACGATCCGGATGATCCAGCACCGGCGCCAACGCGTTCCAGGTATGCAATTCGATGGTGCCCATCTGGGCGGCACCGATCAAGGCTTCAACGCTGTCGATGGTCATCAGCGCCGCGTGATCTGGATAAAGTGCCGGATCAAGCTGAGTGATGTGCGGAATACTCAATTTCTCAGCATGTTTCTGGAAGAACAGCTCACCCTCGATACCTTCCGGCGCGCGCACCAGTGCGATCGGCCGTTGCCGCAAATGTGGCAGCGCCCAAGGCGCAATGTCTGCGTAAAATCGGGCCAGCTCCATCTTGGTGGCACCAATCGACTTGTCTATGACGCGCTCGGGATTGGAAATGCGGATAGTGCTATCGCCCTTGGGGAATTTCTTCGGCGTCTTGGCGGGCCGTTCTTGGGTAATTGCCTCGGCCGGCTTGTCCGCACGCAGGCCATGAAAAACCGAATGGCGGACCACGCCTTGATGGGTGATCTCGGCGTAGGCCACCTCGCAGATCAGCTCTGGCTTGAGCCAATGCGCACCGCGCACTTCCGCCGCGGGCGGCGCCTTGGTCAGCGGGCAGCGGTCCACGACCAGCGGCTTCAATTTGGCGTGCAGGCTTTTCAGCGTGGCCTGGTTGAAACCGGTGCCAACCTTGCCGGCGTAGCGCAACTCGCCCTTTTCGTCGTGCAGGCCGAGCAGTAATGCGCCGAACCCGCTTCTTGTCCCCTTCGGATCGGTAAAGCCAACGATGACGAATTCCTGGCGGTTCTTGCACTTGATCTTGATCCAGCTACTGCTGCGCCTGGAGACATAGCTGCTACCGGCACGCTTGCCTATCAGCCCTTCGAGTTTCATCTGGCAGGCACTTTCCAAGATGCTGTCAGGCTGTTCGGTGAAATCTTGGGAAAAGCGCAGCAGATCGCTCGTTCCTGCGTCCAGGAGCCGGAGCAGGGCCGCGCGGCGCTCTTCAAGCGGCACTTCGCGCAGATCCATACCATTCAGATAAGGCAGGTCGAACAGGTAATAAACGATGCTGCCGCTACGCCCGGCTTCGAAGGCATTCTGCAGCGCCTGAAAGTCCGGCGTGCCGTCCTCGTTGACGACCACCACCTCGCCATCGAGCCAGGCTGATTCCAGCCCCAGGGCTGCCAATGCCTTGGCCTGCTGCGGCATCTTCGCCGTCCAGTCATGGCCGTTGCGGGTAAACAGCTGCACCTTCCGCCCCTCGATGCGCGCCATGATGCGATAGCCGTCGAACTTGATCTCGTAGCGCCAGTCGCCTTCGGGCACCGACTCCACCAGCGTCGCCAGCTGGGGTTTGAAGCTTTCCGGCAAGGGCGCCGGGCGAGCACAGCTAAGCGTGACGGCTGGCACCTGCTTGCGGCTGCGCCGCTCCGGCGCCTTCGCCGAGTCGGCGTCCGGCTTTTTGGCCTTGCCGCGTTGACGTGGAATTACGGTGCGTTCGCTGAGCACGCTATCGGGCTCCTCACGCACGATGTCGTACTCACTTTCCGGCCGCGCCGCTTCGTCGTTACCCTTGATCAGAAACCACTGTTCCTTGTCGCCGTCCATCCGGGTGCGCACCAGGTTCCAGCTGCCTGCAAGCTTCTCCCCTTCCAGAACGAATTTCAGCTTGCCCTTGCGATAGCCCTCGTCCGGGTCCCCTTGTGGTATCCACACGCCGCGATCCCAGACGATTACCTCGCCCGCGCCGTAATGCCCCTTCGGGATGCTCCCCTCGAAGGTGGCGTATTCAAGTGGGTGATCCTCTACGTGAACGGCCAGCCGACGCGCCTTGGGATCGAGCGACGGCCCCTTGGGAACCGCCCAGCTTTTAAGGGCACCGTTCAGCTCCAGGCGGAAGTCGTAATGCAACCGCGTGGCATCGTGCTTCTGAATGCAGTACTGCAACGCAGTCTGCTTGCCGCGCTTGCGTGTGGCCGCGCCACCGGGCTCCGGCGTCGCGCTGAAGTCCCGCTTGCGGTTGTATTCCTCCAGAGCCATGAGCTGCAGGCTACTCCAGGCTGCCAGGGTCGGACCCCGGATCATCCATGCCGCCGGGGCTGGAGTGCCGGGTGGGGTCCTTGGAATCTGAATCATCGCCCTCGGGCTGAGCCACGGGGCGACCGTCCTCGGTGACCGTGCGGCCTCTGTGGTCCTTGTGCGTCTCCAGGGTTTCCTGAGGCGCCGGATTTCCCGATGGGCTGGACCATGAGCCCTTGTCGTGCTCCGGCGTACCCACAGGATGCTGCTGCGCGAAGGCAGGTGCGGTTGCCAGCGCCGACATCGCAATGATGAACATGGATTTCTTCATGGGGAAGGTCCTCTGTTGAAGCCCTGGCCAGTACCGGGGCAGCTGTCTTCTTGGGCAACAGGGCCGCTTGGGGAGTTCAGGCATTTTCGGACGGCGAATGATTACTGCGACTAGCAGCCACGCCGGGCTTCCGCCGAACGGTGGTGCCCCGGTGTTTTACAACCGGGGCCGGGCTGCTAGCGTTTATAGGCGCGGTGAGATTTGCACGTAGCGAGTCCATTTACGCATGCGTCGGTCTGGCCCACAGAGGGAGGCTTGAGAATGAATACGCGTCTACCCTTGTTTGAGATAGAGAGCATTCTTCGCAACCACCTCTACCCCTTCCGCTGCGAGTGTCGAGCTCAAGGCAATAGCACCCTGAGTGTCCGCCTTTACGAAGAGCCGAATCAGGGCGAAGAGCTGACGGTTATGGGCATCACCGAAGATCAATGTCGCGACGCGGCCAATCTCGTTCGGCTGGCACAGGAACTACGCATCGAGCTGTACGCTACTCGCGGCGCACTGGCTGTGCGGACCGCCGCCCCTCCGGCAATCGAGGAATAAAGCGCTCACGCCTCTCTCTCACGCTCGCGGTTGCGCAAATAGCGCAGGATCAAATCATGCCCATAGCCGCGTGCCCGCCGTTCCCGCTGTCGACCGAACCGGCGCCAGGCCTTTTCGTGCAGATAAAATACGACGGTGTTGCACAGTGGCTCGATCAGCGCGACGGCACCACCGATGGCGATGCTGCCGGTTAGCGCATACACCACGAGAAATGCCGTGGTGAAGTGCAGAATCGCAAAGGTGAAGGTTTTGATCAGCGGCTCTTTACGCATCGACATCATCCGGCACGCACAAAAGGAACGGGACGGCGTGGAACGGGACGGCGTAGAACCAAAGCCTGGCACCCACCCCGTCCCACCCTAGCGACACGATTAGCGCTTGGCTTCCACGTCCGGCGTGGCGGAGCGAGTCAGATAGGCTTGGGTCAGCTCTGGCAAATGATTTCGAAGCCAATCGGCCATGGCGACCTCTTCTGCCAGAATGCGCTCGCAGACCTCCTTGGTCTGAGTATCGCCGACGGCCTCGGCAGCGGCGATCAGGATGGTATAGGAGGCGATCTCCAGGTTTTCGAAGACGTACCCCATTTGCGCGCCTTTGACGATCTCGTCATTGACCGTCATGCCCCCGAGCGCCTGCCCCATCGCCATCATCTTGCCGCCCAGATCTTTGATGCCTGAATAGGATTTGTCATAGCGCTGCAGGCAACTCTCCACCAGCTTGGCCTGGTTCTGCGTTTCGGTGATGTGCTGTTCGATGCGTGCGCGGAGCTCGGGGTAGTTTTCGATACGGCTGACTTGCTTGTTCAGCATGGTCTCGGCCTGAGCCTCCATCGCGTGAGCATCACGCAGCCATTCGATCAAGCGTTCCACGCGGACATCGTTGCCGGTCTGGGTGCTTTGCATGTGGAATCTCCCATGGTTTAAGAGCGAGATGCGGCTGTACGCCACTTGCTAAGTGTGAGGAGCCGCCTCGCCGATGAGTTCCCTGGATTCGACTGAAGGCATCGACCGGCAGCGCAGCCTACGCAATTTTTCGCCCCCAACTTGAGCCGGTTACCGCTCGTCTTCCAACCTTTGCCAGAGTTCCTTGTACCTGCCAGTTAACTGAGCCAAACCGTAGCGTGCGGCCTGCTTGCGAATCTCGACTCGGTCGCCTTCGAACCGGACGGTCTCACTGACCCACACACGCCGTTCACCATCCTTCAGCGCGTAGGCATAGCACTGCGTGCCGCCCTTATCTTCGGCGCTGTCATCAGCGACCCCGGTGTTGGCGATGGCGAGGTTTGCCACGCTCGCCTGAAGCGCGCCAAGGGCCATTTCGCTGGCAACCTCCTCGCTGGTCAGGCCGTATTGCTCGATGGTCTGCGGGCGCACCTGCAACAACCGCTGTTTTGCCTCAGGTGAATAGACCACGAAGCCGCTGTCCAGCACCTGACCGCAGCCGGGAATGTCACCCAACAAGGACGCCATCAACCCACACGTACAGGATTCTGCAGTAGCCAGTTTGAGCTGCTTATTGGCGAGGAAATCGACCAGTTCGGCGAGGTCTTTCATGTCCGCTACTCCCGGAGTTTGGTTGATTTTCCGAACCGGCTGTCAGCCGCAAAGTTCCCTGCTCCTGGTTTCCGCCCAAAGGGAAGAACTTTCTCAAGATCACGCAGGTCTGGATTCAAGGTTGAGCGCCACGCTCTACCGCGCATCGTTACGTCACATTCGAAAAACAAAAAACAGTCTTGCGTCAGGTAGCGACGGCCCTCGGCCATCGTATTGGAAGAAACGTGCTCGTAGCTGCTCGGCAAGAATGCCGAGCCTGGGGAGTGGTTGTTATGAGTATTGCTGCTGTAGAGGCACGACCTTTTCGCTTGAATTTCCGACCGGTTCAACCTCCGGCGGAGCGCCCCCTGCTGCAGTTGCGCAGCACGCAAGAGGGCAAGAAAAAGATTCTCTTCGTGACATCGGAACTGACTGACCTGATCAAGACTGGCGGCCTGGCCGACGTGTCGGCCGCCCTACCCCGCGCGCTGTCGGGGCTGCACGACGTACGGGTATTGATACCGGGCTATTCGCAGATTATGCAAAGCGGTTTGCCGATCCGCACGGTTGGCAACGTCGCCAGTCATGCCGATCTACCAGCAGCCCGAATCGGCCGACTGGACATGCCCGATGGCCTGATCGTCTACGTGCTGATCTGCCCCGAGCTCTATGAGCGCGACGGCCTGCCCTACACCGACGAGAACGGCCAGGACTGGCCAGACAATCCCTTGCGGTTCGCACGCCTCGGACTGGCGGCCGCCGAGATTGCCGCCGGCACCGCCTGCCTGCGCTGGGCGCCTGAACTGGTACACGCCCATGACTGGCCAGCAGGCCTGGCGCCGGCCTACATGCACTGGCGCGGCTTGCGCACGCCGAGTGTCTTCACCATTCACAACCTGGCCTACCAGGGCAACATCGACATGAGCCTTCGCCGCGCGCTGGGGATACCCGCTGAAGCCTGCGGCCCTGAGCGCATGGAGTTTTACGGCAAGCTTTCGCTGCTCAAGGCGGGCATTGCCTATGCCCGGCAGGTGACTACGGTAAGCGCTACCTATGCGAAAGAAATCACCACGCCCGAGTTCGGCTGCGGCATGGAAGGTTTCCTCAGCATGAAAGCTCGCCAAGGCCTGCTCAGCGGGCTGATCAATGGCATCGACGAGAGTTGGGAGCCCGAGAGCGACCCGCATCTGATTCAGGGCTTCACCGCTCATGACTGGGCCGGCAAGGCGGCTAACGCCGAGCATATTCGCGAGCACTTCGGGCTGGCGCCAAACACTGGCCCACTGTTCGCCGTGGTGTCACGGCTGGTTCGTCAGAAGGGCCTGGACCTGACCATAGGGGTTGCCCAGACCATCGTTGAAGCCGGCGGTCAGCTGGCAATCCTCGGTCGCGGTGAAGCTGCCATAGAAGAGGAGCTGCGTGAGCTTGCCCGGCGCTATCCCGGACAGATTGCAGCCCGCATCGGCTTCGACGAAACCGAAGCCCGTCGGCTGTTTGCCGGCAGCGATTTCCTGCTCATGCCCTCGCGTTACGAGCCGTGTGGGCTGAGCCAGATGTACGCACAGCGCTACGCCTCGCTGCCCGTAGCGCGCCGTACCGGCGGTCTGGCCGACAGCATTGACGATGGCGTCACCGGTTTTCTCTTCGATGAACCAGCGGTCGCGAGCTACCGCCAGGCGGTGGAACGCGCGCTGTCCGTCTTCCAGCACCGGCAATTGCTCGATGCGATGCGCTGTCGCGCCATGGGCACAGGCTTCTTCTGGCGCCACGCGATCGAACCCTACGACCATCTTTACCGGCAATTGCTGCAGGAACGAGAAGCTGCCCATGTCCATGCTCACGCCTCATGAGGATTACCAACCACCGATGGCTCTGCGTCACGGTGCGTACCCGCTCGGTCCATCCACTACCCGCTTCAGCCTGTGGGCTCCCGATGCAAAGAGCGTCGGGTTGCTCGTTGCGGGCGAAAACATACCGATGCAGGCCCATGAAGATGGCTGGTACAGCATCGAAGCGCCTTACGCTGCAGGCACCCAGTACCGCTACCTGATCGATGGCGAGCTGGAAGTACCCGATCCGGCCTCACGTGCCCAGGCCGGCGACGTGCATCAGCCCAGCGTGGTGGTCGACCCGCTCGCTTATCGCTGGCGCAACCTCGAATGGCAAGGCCGGCCCTGGCATGAAACGGTGCTCTACGAGTTGCACGTGGGGGCCTATGGCGGCTACGCGCACATCGAACAGCGGCTCGGCGAACTGGCCGAACTGGGCGTGACGGCCATCGAGTTGATGCCCCTCGCGGAGTTTCCCGGCGATCGCAACTGGGGTTACGACGGCGTGCTGCCCTACGCGCCCGAAGCCTCCTACGGCACGCCGGAGCAACTGAAGCAACTGATCGACACCGCTCATGGCCATGGCCTGATGGTCTTTCTCGACGTGGTCTATAACCATTTCGGCCCGGACGGCAATTTCCTGGGACGCTACGCCAGCCCCTTCTTTCGCCATGACCAGCACACACCCTGGGGTGATGCCATCGATTTCCGTAGGCGCGAGGTACGGGAATTTTTCATCAACAACGCGCTGATGTGGCTGAACGAATACCGCTTCGACGGACTGCGCCTGGATGCGGTGCATGCCATTCCAGATTTGGATTTTCTGGTCGAACTGGCCAAACGTGTGCGCGGCGAAACCGAACCCGGTCGGCATGTCCATCTGGTTCTGGAGAACGAGCACAACCGCGCCAGTCTGCTTGAGCAGGGTTTCACCGCGCAGTGGAACGACGACGGGCATAACGTCTTGCACACCATCCTCACCGGTGAAAGCCAGGGCTATTACGCGGAATACAACCAGGACGCCACTGACAAACTGGCGCGTTTTCTCGGCGAGGGCTTCATCTACCAAGGCCAGAAGAATCGTCGCGGCGAACCTCGCGGCGAGCCCAGCGCGCACCTATCGCCGACCTCGTTCGTGCTGTTCCTGCAGAACCATGACCAGACCGGCAACCGCGCGTTCGGCGAGCGCCTGATCAACCTGAGCGACCCCGATGCGCTGAGGGCAGCGACCGCGGTGCTCTTGCTATCGCCAATGATTCCCTTGCTATTTATGGGTGAAGAATGGGGCTCGCGTCAGCCTTTCCTGTTCTTCACCAGCCACCACGGCGAGCTGGCCGATGCGGTGCGCGAAGGCCGACGGGGCGAGTTCGCCGAATTCGCCGAGTTCGCCGATGCCGAAACTCGTGCCCGCATCCCGGATCCCAATGCGGTGGAAACCTTCGAAGCCTCCCGCCCCGATTTCAGCAGCGCCGGCGAACCGAGCCATGCCGAATGGCTGGCTTACTACCGCACCCTGCTACAGATCCGGCATGCCGAGATCCTGCCCAGACTGGCTGGGGCACGCTTCTTCGGCGCGGCTGCGCTAGGCAAGGCGGCGGTCCTGGCACGCTGGAAAATGGCCGACGGCAGCACCCTGAGGCTGGAGCTGAATCTCGGAACAGCCTCGGTGCCGCTGACCGTCACGCGCGGCTCGGCGCGCCTGTTGTTCTCCAACCGCGACATGAGCGATGGGCGCTTTGCCGGTCAGCTGCCCGCCCGGACGGCAGCCATCTACCTGGATGAATCCCAATGAGTGATGAACGCCTCGAATACCTGGCAAAGGCGGCAGGGCTGTCCATCGAATGGGTGGACGCGGACGGTCGCGACCAACGCGTCGAGCCCGACGCCCTGCGCGCCGTGCTCGGTGGTCTCGGGCTCGCTGCAGAGACGGACCAGCAAATCGAGGAAAGCCTGAAACAGCTTCACCTCGGCAACGACGCGTGCGACTTGCCACCACTGCTAACCGCTGATCAGGGCGCCCCGCTGAGCCTCAACGACTTTTTCGAGCCCAACACGCCCTATACGCTGCAACTTGAAGACGGCTCCCGACAAACAGGCAATCTGGATGCGCAAGCCTGTCTTGCCGCCATCGAAACCCCCGGTTACCACCAGCTGCGGATCGCCGACCAGTCCCTTACCATCGCGGTTTCGCCACCAGCCTGCCCGCGCGTCGAGGAAATCGCCGGGCCTTCGGCATGGGGAATCACGGTGCAGCTATACAGCCTGCGCCGCCCCGGCGATGGCGGACTGGGCGATACCCTGGCGCTGGAAATGCTGGCACGCAGCGCAGCAGCGCACGGGGCGGATGCGTTGGGCATCAGCCCCGTGCATGCCATGTTCTTCGGGCGCAGCGATCAATACAGCCCTTACTCACCATCCAGCCGTCTGTTCTACAACGTTCTATACAGCGCACCTGGTGCCATCCTCGGTGAGTTGCCGCTGCGCCAAGCCATCGAAGCCTGCGGGCTCGAGACCCAACTGCAGCAGCTCGAACAGCTGGAGCTGGTCGACTGGACAGCCGTTTCGGAAACGCGCCGTCGCCTGCTGCGTAAGCTTTATGAGCAATTTGTGACCGGCGGCAACGCTCTGCAGGATGACTTTTCCAGCTTCCGCGAGGCTGGTGGCGAGGCGTTGGAGAACCATTGTCGCTTCGAAGCGCTGCACGCCGCGCTGCTGGACGAGAACGGCAATCCGCAGCATTGGCGGCAATGGCCGGAGCAGTACCGCTCACCGGCGAATCCCGCCGTGCAAGAGTTCGCGCAAGAACATGCAGACGAAATCAGCTTTCACGCCTTCTGCCAATGGCTGATCGCCCGTGGGCTGGAGCGCGCCCAGACCGCTGCGCGCAGCGCAGGCATGGGCATAGGGCTGATCAGCGATCTGGCGGTGGGCGCCGACGGCGGTGGTAGCCAAGCCTGGAGCCGCCAGGAAGAAGTGTTGGCAGCCCTGAGCGTCGGCGCGCCGCCGGATATCCTCAACCGCAGCGGACAGAACTGGGGCATAGCCGCGTTCTCTCCGTGGGGACTCAAGGCCCACGGCTACCGCGCTTTCATCGAGATGGTCCGCGCCAACCTGGCCCATGCCGGTGGCATGCGCATCGATCATGTGATGGGTCTGATGCGCCTTTGGGTGATGCCAGCAGGCGCGACGCCCGAACAAGGCGCCTATCTCAACTACCCGTTCGACGACTTGCTGCGCCTGCTCACGCTCGAAGCCTCGCGCCACAACGCAGTGATCCTCGGCGAGGATCTGGGCACTGTGCCAGAAGGCCTGCGCGAAAAACTTGCCGCACGACGAATCCTCGGCATGCGCGTGTTGCTGTTCGAACATGACGACAACGCCCAGTTCACGCCGCCCAGCGAATGGTCCGCGGATGCGCTGGCGACCACCACTACCCATGATCTGCCGACCATCAGCGGCTGGTGGCGGGCACAGGACATCGACTGGCGTATCCGGGTTGGACAAAATCCGGAGCAAGCGCGCCAGAAGCAAACCGAAGAGCGCGAACGCGAGCGTCAGGGCCTCAACGCAGTGCTGAGTCCCTATGCCCCTGACGCCGAGCACAAGCTGCTTGACCCCATCAGCGCGGTTGAGGCCAGCGCCTGCTTCATCGGGCTCACCCCAGCGCCGCTGGCGTTGCTGCCGATGGAAGACATTCTGGGGCTGGCGGAGCAACCAAACCTGCCCGGAATCGTCGATGAGCACCCCAATTGGCGAAGGCGCTATCCCCAGGACAGCGCCACGCTGCTCGACAACCCGGAAAGCACCCGTCGCCTGCAATGCCTGGCTGACGCGCGCCGCAAGGCACAAGGAGAGAAACCGCGATGAAACCACTCAGTGCGACATTGCGGTTGCAGTTCCACAAGGGCTTTACCCTCGATCACGCCACCGAGCTGGTTGGCTATTTCGCCAGTCTCGGCATCAGCCATCTCTATGCCTCGCCGCTACTGACCTCGCGGCCTGGCTCGATGCACGGCTACGATGTCATCGACCCGACGCGCATCAACCCCGAACTGGGCGGCGAATCAGCCCTGCGCCGCCTGGTCGCGGCTCTGCGCCGTGAAGGCATGGGGCTGATTCTGGATATCGTCTCCAACCATATGGCCGTTGGCGGCAGCGGTAATGCCTGGTGGCTGGATGTGCTGGAATGGGGTCGTAAAAGCCCCTACTCACAGTTCTTCGATATCCAATGGAACTCACCCGATCCGTTGCTCGAAGGCCAGTTGCTGGTGCCGTTTCTGGGCAGCGATTACGGCGAGGCGCTGCAGCAAGGCACTATTCAACTGAGCCTGGACGCCGAACACGGCAGCCTCTACGCCGAACATTACGAGCATCGTTTCCCCATTACTCCGCCGAGCTATGGCGAGGTGCTACGCCAGAGCGACGACCCGGAGCTGCGCGCTCTGGCCCAGCGTTTCGATGCCTTGAAGACCGATCCCGCCCCTTATCAGACCGCCCGCCAACTGCGCGAGCAACTGGCAAAGCTGCTGGAAAACGAGGCAACTTGCCAACACCTGCAGGACGCCCTCAAGCATTACGACTCCACCACCGAGGATGGCTTCAAGCGGCTGCACGGTCTACTTGAGCGTCAGCACTATCGCCTTGCCAGCTGGCGCACCGCCGGTGACGACATCAACTGGAGGCGTTTTTTCGATATCAACGAGCTGGGCGGCTTGCGTGTCGAGCGGCCAGTGGTCTTCGAAAAAACCCACGAAACCATTTTCCGCCTGATCGGCGAGGGGCTGGTCGATGGCCTGCGCATCGACCATATCGACGGTCTGGCCAACCCCCGTGGTTACTGCCGGCGTTTGCGCCGTCGCGTCGATAGGCTCAATGCGATACGTCCCCCTGAGGCGGCGCAGGATCATGTGCCGATCTATGTCGAGAAGATTCTCGCAGCCGGCGAGCATTTGCATGATGACTGGGGCGTGGACGGCACCACCGGCTACGAATTCATGAATCAGGTGTCGCTGCTGCAGCACGACCCGGCAGGCAAGTCGGTGCTTTGTGGCCTGTGGAGCGAAACGACCGAGCGACCCGGGGACTTCATGGAGGAAGTGCGCCAGGCGCGACAGCTGGTGCTGACGGGTCCGCTGGCCGGAGATTTCGAAGCCGTCGCCCAGGCGCTGCTGCAGGTCGCACGCTATGACCTGATGACCCGCGACATAACGCTGGGCGCGATTCGCCGGGCATTGCTGGAGCTGATCGTGCACTTCCCGGTGTACCGCACCTATATCGCCGCTCAGGGACGGCGTAGCGCAGACGAACCATTCTTTCAGCATGCCCTGGCGGGCGCTCGCACCACCCTCGGCGAGGGAGATTGGCCGCTGCTGGAGCATCTGGACCGTTGGCTGGGTGGCGAACCGCTGCGCTCGCTGCCACCGGGACCTGCCCGAAAGATTCGCCGCTACGCCTGTGTGCGCTTTCAGCAACTGACCTCACCCGCCGCCGCAAAGGCGGTGGAAGATACCGCTTGCTATCGTTCCGGCGCCCTGCTCTCGCGTAACGATGTGGGCTTCGATCCGCAGCAGTTCAGTGCGCCGGTAGAAGCCTTCCATGCCGAATGCCTGGCGCGTGCGCAACACTTCCCGCGCAATTTGCTGACCACCGCCACCCACGACCACAAGCGCGGCGAAGATACCCGCGCGCGCATGGCGGTACTCAGCGAACGGGCTGAATGGTTCGCGGCCAAGGTTCGCCACTGGCGGCAGTCGGCCTATGACCTGCGCAAGGAGCTGCCCGATGGCAGCGCGCCGTCGGCGGGCGATGAAATCATGCTGTTCCAGATCCTGCTGGCCAGCTGGCCGTTGGAACTGGCCGCCGAAGATCGCAAGGCGATGGAGGATTACTGCCAGCGGACCATCCAGTGGCAGGAAAAAGCCATTCGCGAAGCCAAGCTGCGCAGTACTTGGAGCGATCCCAACGGCGACTACGAAGGCGCCTGCCGCGAATACATCGAAGCCCTTCTGCTGGGCGAACGCTTTCAGGCGCTGCGCGGCGAGATAGCGACAGCAGCCAGCGAACTGGCGCCGGCCGGCGCGTTGAACAGCCTGACCCAGACACTGCTGCGCATGACCACGCCGGGCGTTCCGGACCTCTACCAGGGCGCGGACTTCTGGGACTTCAGCCTGGTCGATCCGGACAACCGCCGTCCGGTCGATTTCGCCGCGCGATGCAGCGCGCTCGATCTGCAGGCGCAGCCGCAGCAGCTGCTGGAGCAGTGGCAAGACGGCCGCATCAAGCAATGGCTGATAGCGCGCACGCTGGAGTTGCGTCTGGAGCAGCCGCGGTTGTTCACCGAGGGTAGCTACATCCCGCTGGATGTATCTGGCGAGCATGCCCGGAGCCTGGTCGCCTTTGCCCGCGAGCTGGAGGGGAGCTGGCTATTGGTGATCGCTGCGAGGCTGGCCACCAGCCTGCTGGGTGACGACGCTGCACCAAGCATTCCTGCCGAGCGATGGGGCAACACCCATGTCCAGCTGCCCGATGCGCTGAGTGGCATGGCGCTCGTGCGACTTTTCGACGGAAATACAGTCACACCCAAACAAGCGACCTTGTTCATCCACGAGGCTCTGCCAACGCTGCCCGTGGCACTTTTTCAAATAAAAATCAGCTCGTCAGGAGATAAGCAACGATGAATCAACAAGAGCAGCACATCCGCCAATTGGCCTACGACATCTGGGAATCCGAAGGTCGCCCCGAGGGGCAAGAAGCGCGGCATTGGGAGATGGCACGCAAGCTGGTCGAGACCCAGGGCGGAGCTGGTACGCCGACCGCCAAACCGACTGGTAAGGCGCGCAGGACTACCACCAAGCCTGTCGATGCGACGCCCTCGGCAAAAGCCGGGAAGAAAAGCGCGGGTGGTGGGCAGAGCGTAAAACCCGCGAAGACCGCAGCACCATCCAAGGGTAAAGCCCAACCTGGACCTGCAGCCAACACCGATGCCCAGGCAGGCACGCCTGAAAATATCAAGAAAACCCGTGCCACACGATCGACCAAAAAAAGCAGCTAGTTCGTCCAAACGCTGGCGTTTTTTGATCCCGCTTCGCGGACTTGCCGTGCGAGATGTTGCATTGGAGAAACCATGAGTAAACGAACGCCTTCAGAACCTAAGACCCAACAGATTTCGCGCATCAGCGAAGGGCTTCCTTTTCCGTTGGGTGCAACCTGGGATGGGTTGGGAGTTAACTTCGCCATCTTCTCCGCGCACGCCACCAAGGTGGAGCTGTGCCTGTTCGACGCCAGCGGCGAAAACGAACTCGAGCGCATCGAGCTGCCCGAATATACCGACGAGATCTGGCACGGCTACCTGCCGGACGCTCACCCTGGCCTGGTCTATGGCTACCGGGTGCATGGTCCCTACGAGCCGGAGGCGGGGCACCGCTTCAATCCCAACAAGTTGCTGATCGACCCCTATGCCAAGCAACTGGTGGGCGAACTGCGCTGGTCCGAAGCGCTATTCGGCTACACCATCGGCCATCCTGACGGCGACCTGAGTTTTGACGAGCGCGACAGCGCGCCCTTCGTGCCCAAGTGCAAGGTCATCGATCCCGCATTCACCTGGGGCCGTGACCATCCGGTGCAGGTACCCTGGGACCGCACCATCATCTACGAGACCCACGCGCGCGGTTACACCATGCGCCATCCGGCGGTCAGCGAAGAGCAGCGCGGCACCTTCGCTGCCTTCAAGACGCCGGAAGTCATCGAGTACATCCGCAAGCTAGGCGTCTCCAGTGTCGAGTTCCTGCCCATCCATGCTTTCGTCCAGGACCAGCACCTGCTGGAAAAAGGCATGAGCAATTACTGGGGCTACAACAGCATCGCCTTCTTCGCGCCACATCCAAAATACCTGGCCAGCGGCAAGATCAGCGAGTTCAAGGAGATGGTCGCGCACCTGCACAACGCCGATCTGGAAGTCATTCTCGACGTGGTCTACAACCACACCGCCGAAGGCAACGAGCTCGGTCCTACGCTGTCCATGCGCGGCATCGACAATGCTTCTTACTACCGTCTGATGCCCGATGAGAAACGCTACTACATCAATGATTCCGGGACCGGCAATACGCTCGACATGAGCCACCCCTGCGTGCTGCAGATGGTCACCGATTCGCTGCGCTACTGGGCCACGGAGATGCACGTGGACGGTTTCCGCTTCGACTTGGCGACTATCCTCGGTCGCGAGCACGAAGGTTTCGACGAACGGCACAGCTTTTTGGTCGCCTGTCGGCAGGATCCGGTACTGGCGAAGACCAAGCTCATCGCCGAACCTTGGGACTGCGGCCCCGGCGGCTATCAGGTGGGACGTTTCCCGCCGGGCTGGGCTGAATGGAACGATCAATTCCGCGACACCGTACGCGCGTTCTGGAAAGGCGACGACGGCCAGCTGGCCGATTTTGCCGCCCGCCTGACAGGGTCCGGCGACCTGTTCAATCAGCGCGGGCGGCGGCCCTTCAGCTCGGTCAACTTCGTCACCGCGCATGATGGCTTTACCTTGAAGGACCTGGTGTCCTACAACGAAAAACACAACGAGGCCAACGACGAAGACAACCGCGACGGCAGCGACAACAACCTGTCCTGGAACCACGGCGCCGAAGGCCCCACCGATGATCCGGAAATCAACGAGCTGCGCTACCGCCAGATGCGCAATCTCTTCGCCACCCTGCTGTTTTCCCAGGGCACGCCGATGATCGTCGCCGGTGACGAGTTCGGCCGCACCCAGAATGGCAACAACAACGCCTACTGCCAGGACAGTGAAATAGGTTGGGTGGACTGGGAAATCAGCGATACCAGCAAGTCGCTGTTGTCCTTCGTGCGCAAGTTGATCCGCCTGCGCCAGCGCTTCCCGATGCTGCGTCGTGGACGTTTTCTGGTTGGCGCCTATAACGAAGAACTCGGGGTCAAGGATGTCACCTGGCTGGCGCCCGACGGCGAGGAAATGAGCGTCGAGCAATGGGAAGATGCCCATAACCGCTGTATGGGCATGCTGCTCGATGGCCGTGCCCAACCTACCGGAATTCGCCGGGCGGGCTCTGATGCCACCCTGCTGATTGTCATCAACGCTCACCACGACCTGGTCAATTTCCGACTTCCAGAAGTGCCCCAGGGTATTTACTGGAACCGTCTGATAGACACCAATAACCCCACGGTGCGACCGGAGCGCTTCGATTTCGGCACCGAGTACGCCACCACCGGGCGTTCGCTGTTGTTGCTGGAGCTGATCAAAGAGGAAGAGTAGGCACCCCTGACGGAGCCCTCCGAAGCGCAGAGAGAGAGGCTCCGTTCATCCGCTGCGCCGCAAATACCGACGTACGGGCGTGAACCCAGACGTTTCCCTCAAGTCCCAAAACCAGCGCGGCTCCCCTCAACCAACCAACGGATTCGTTCCGCCCGCCGCAGGCAGGATGTCCCTTCCGTGACGGATCACACCCATGCTCTTTCTGCGCTCTCTCGTCTTTCCGCTGTCCTTCCTTCTTGGGTTGATGCAGTCGACCTCTGCCGGGGCAAATAACGGCCAGCCTAACGCTACCGGCAAACCGGGAACCGTGCGCCTGATGGTCAATAGAGCGGGCGGCACCAAGGCAATGGATGTCAGCAATACCCTGAATGTGCCGGTGGAAGTGACGTTACGGCTCACGCGTATGGTAAATGTGGCGGGTGTAGGCAAGGGGACGGTTCGCAGGACCGTGCCGGCCAATAGCCGCGTACGCGTAGCCACATTGAGAAAGCGACAGCCAGGCGGCCCGATCATCTTTAGGCATTCGTTCAGCTATGCGCCGATCTATTCGCCGGAGCCGGACAAGCTGGGTTCGGTCACAGGGCCAGCCTATGCGCTTCCCTGGCGCGGCGGGCCTTTCCGGATTTCCCAAGGGGCTGGAGGCGATTTCAGTCACAACACCCCGCGGGGCCGCTATGCGGTCGATATCGCCATGCCGGTTGGCACACCAATCCTTGCAGCTCGCGCAGGTACCGTGGTGTCGATCCGCGACGGACAGGCCGGTCGCCGTCCGGACCCGGCGGGCAATTACGTTCGGATTCGTCATGCCGATGGCACGGAAAGCGCTTATCTTCACCTGGCGAAGAGATCTGTCCTGGTCAAGCCAGAGCAGCAGGTGAAGGTAGGTACGCCGTTGGGCCAGTCAGGCAATACCGGGCGCAGTACTGGCCCGCACCTGCATTTCGTAGTGCAGAAACCTCTGGGCGAGACGCTGGTGTCCATCCCCTTTCGCTTTGCGCAGCCAGTCGGAACACTGCCCAATTTCGCCCAGCGTGAGCGCTGAGCGTGAACACAGGCTCCTCAATAGCCGAGCTTCACCCAAGGTATGACCTGAGCATCGGCCTCACAGCATCCGCCGCAGCACATCGTCATGCTTGACGAAGTGATGCAGCAGAGCCATGCCAATGTGGCCGATCACCAGCACTACCATGATCCAGGCCAGGGGCGAATGCGCGCTGCCGAGCGCCGCTGCCCAATCGATCCCTGGTCCCTTGGCGACGAGCTGGACACCGAACACCTTCAGCCCATAGCCCTTGCCGATCATGGTCAGCACGCCAGTGACCGGCAACAGAAGCATGCCGACATAGAGCGCCAGATGGCCAGCCTTGACCAAGAATGCGGTGGCCGGGTCATGCAGCGGGCGCTGCTTGAGTTGACTGAGTGCCCAGATAATTCGCGGTACGATCAGCACCAGCAGCACTACACCAATGGACACGTGCCAGGGCACCAGCGTCTGCCCGATCCAGTGCTCTCCCTCGCTGATGCGGTCGCCGAGCTTGAGAAGCTGCCAGATAATCAGCCCGCCCATGAGCCAGTGAAACCATTTGCTGACCTTGCCGTAACGCTCTCTGGAATCGTAAATCATCTGTTGCTGCTCCATGTAGGAAGTCATTGTTGCCAATTGAAAACGAGGGTCTGGCCGGACGCCATGCGTTCCAGGTGCTCGGCCACCACCTCCTGTAGCCGTTGAATCTGTCCCTCCTCCTCAGCTTCCAAGCGGACCTGCAAACCGGCCTCCTGTACCTTCAGGGCACAACGCCCCAGGGGAAGCTGAATCTCGCCCTGGTGCTCGTCAAAGTTCACCGGAAACTTATGGCTCCAGTGTTTGCACAGGCGCGTGATCAGGCGTTGCGGATTATCCGTAGCGATCAGAGCAGTTGAAACCAACATGGTGAACCTCCTGTGATCAGCCCCACTGATGTGCAGAAGATTTGGTCAGACGACACCCTCATCGATCACCCCCCTCCCCCGCAAAAGCCGCGGAGGCTGCTCGACAAATCTGCTGAATTAACCAAAACGGAAGGCCGACAGCCTGGTTTCCATCACCCTATCGGTAAATATGCACCGCCCCGAGTCCTCACCCGCCGCGCCTGCAACCAGCATCAACGGCAGCAGATGCTCTTCGGCTCGCGGCGGATGGCATAGCCGCGCCGAAGGCGCCTGAGCCCAGTTGGCGAGAGCGTGTTCGCGCAGTTGCGGCGCGGACTCGGCAGTCTCTGCCAGCCAGCGGTCGAACTCATCGGAAATCGGGCCAAAGCGCGGATCGCCGTAGCCGCGCATGTTATGAAAGCTCATGCCGCTACCGACGATCAGCACGCCTTCATCGCGTAGCGAGGCCAGCGCGCGTCCGGCATCCAGATGCGCCTGTGGATCCATATCGTGACGCAGCGACAGCTGCACGACCGGAATCTCCGCGCCGGGGAACATCAGTTTCAGCGGAATGAACATGCCGTGGTCGAACCCGCGTGTTGGATGCTGCGCGGCTGGCAACTGCGCCTCACCGAGCAGCCCTGCGATGCGTGCCGCCAGTTGCGGATCGCCGGGCGCGGGGTAGCGAAGCTCATAGGTGTGTTCGGGAAAGCCGTAGTAGTCGTAGATCAGCTCGGGTTGCGAGCCGCTGGTCACACTGAACGCTGGCTCCAGCCAGTGGCCCGAGACCAGCACGATAGCCGTGGGGCGTCCCGGTAAGGTGCTCGCCACGTTCTTCAGAAAATCCGCCATGCGGTTCCAGGCAGTCGCCGGACTCCAGTCCATGAAGAAGCAGGGACCCGCGCCATGGGGCACGAACAGCGTGGGCATTAGAGTAGCGCCGATACCGGTCATGGTCTCTCCGCACGGTTGAATCCAATGCAGCTAGTATGACTTAGCGCATTTATCCTGATAATCCGCCATTCAGCTCTTTCACTTCCTACTCTTAGAGATAAATAGAATGCTCGATCGGGTCACTGGGATGCGGGTTTTCGTACGCGCCGTCAGCGCCGGCAGCCTCTCTGCGGCGGGACGCCAGCTAAATATGTCTCCCGCGATGGCCACCAAGCACCTAGACGCTCTGGAGGCGCACCTGGGCGTCAAGCTGCTACACCGAACCACGCGCCGTTTAAGCCTGACCCAAGCTGGCAGCGATTACCTGGAGGCCTGCCTGCGTATTCTGCCGGAGATTGATGAAGCCGAAGCCAGCGTCGCATCACAACGGGTCGAGGCACGCGGGCTGTTGCGCATGAATGTGCCGTTGTCCTTCGGTGCCCGCTATATCGCGCCGCTGCTGCCCATGTTCAGCCAACGTCATCCCGCCGTCAGGGTGGAGCTGGGTCTCAACGACAGTCAGGTTGACCTGATCGACGGCGGCTGGGACATGGCGGTGCGCATCGGCCGCCTGGCAGACAGCTCGTTGCAGGCGCGCAAACTGGCTGATTGTCCCCTGGTGGTCTGCGCCGCACCTGCCTATCTGGATAAGCGAGGCGTCCCGCGCAAAGTGGCTGAGCTGGCGCAGCACAACTGCCTGAGCTACACGATTTCCCAGAGTAAGGAGTGGACGTTCGGTCGGGATGGCGGTACACGCGTGACTGTCGGTGGCGACCTTCTCGCCAACAACGGCACAGCACTGGTCGCAGCGGCCATTGGTGGCCAAGGCGTGATCTACCAACCGCAGTTCATCGTGGCGGGCGCCTTGCAACGAGGCGAGCTGGTGGTGCTGGAATTGGACGAGCCGCCAATGGAACTGGGCGGCATCCACCTTCTATATCCACCCGATCGACGCCCGCCCGCCAAGGTCCGCGCGATGGCTGATTTTCTGATTGAGTCCTTCGCCAACCAAGCGCCTTGGACACTCGTCTGACGCGGCAGACAAGCGGCCCAGCTCCCTGGCGTCACCTCTGTGGCAAACCCTATTTCGTCTCCAAAGATGAACCGCCAAAGCCATGCTCAGTCGGAATAACTGTGCAAAGGGGTTTCCTCCGCCACAGCGGGAGAGCAGGCGCGATGAACACCCAGCGATATCACCCACCAGACCTTCGTGTTGCCAGGACGCAACGCTGGAGGTGTTCCTGGAGGACGAACATGAAAGCAGTGGTTTATCACGGTATCGGCGATATCCGCCTCGAAGAGGTCGCCGAACCCCAAATCGAAATGCCAACCGACGCCATCGTGCGCATCACCGCCTCGGCCATTTGCGGCACCGATCTGCACTTCATACGAGGCACCTTCAGCGACATGCAGCCCGGCACCATTCTTGGACACGAGGCCGTTGGCATCGTCGAGGAGCTAGGCAGCGATGTCCGTAACCTGCAGGTTGGCGACCGGGTGGTGGTTCCCTCCACCATTGCCTGTGGTAATTGCTCGTACTGTCGTGCGGGCTATTTTTCCCAGTGCGATTGCGCCAATCCCAACGGCAAGGAGGCCGGTACTTCCTTCTTTGGAGGGCCGAGTGCTACCGGGCCCTTTCATGGCCTGCAGGCTGAGAAGGCGCGTATTCCCTTTGCCAATATCGGCCTGGTCAAACTGCCTCCCGAGATCAGCGACGACCAGGCCATTCTGCTCTCTGACATCTTTCCCACCGGCTATTTTGGCGCCGAGATGGCTGAGATCAGCACGGGCGATACGGTTGCGGTGTTCGGTTGCGGACCGGTTGGCCAGTTCGCCATCGCCAGCGCCAAGCTACTGGGCGCCGGTCGGGTATTTGCCATCGACCAGTTCGAGGACAGGCTGCGCATGGCCCAGCGCCAGGGGGCTGAGATCATCAACTTCAATCGCGAAGATCCAATCGAGACGATCAAGCGGCTGACCGGTGGCGTCGGTGTGGACAGGGCCATCGACGCCGTCGGGATCGATGCCGTGCACGGCCGCTGCGGTCAGCCCCCCTCCACGCAGGATTCCGAACATAACAAGCTCTGGCAGCCCGGCGACGGACCATCCCAGGCACTGGAGTGGGCGGTACAGAGCCTTGCCAAGGCCGGTACGTTATCGATCATCGGCGTCTACCCCCCCGATGCAATGACCTTTCCCATCGGCATGGCGATGAACAAGAACATCACCATGAACATGGGTAACTGCCATCACCGCAAATACATCCCGATGCTGATCGAGATGATCCAGGCGCGGCGCATCGACCCCGCCAAGATCCTCACCCAGATCAAGCCGATGACGGATGCGATCGCGGCTTTCGAAGCCTTCGATCGTCGTGAGAATGGTTGGATCAAGGTTGAATTAAAACCGCAATCCTCTGATGTGCCTGACGGCCGCTCTCGGGGTGAGGAACAGCTCGCCGAAGAAATCGAGGAAAGCCTCCCGGCCCGCGATGCATCTTCCCTCTCAGGACCCACCCACAAATGATGGACCGCAGGCCATGAAGGCAGGTGATGGGGCATGCCATTGGCGCGTGAGCCTGGTTTGTTGAAGGAGGAGCAGTCGTTGATGGCAGGCATTCATGTGGGCATATCCGGCTGGCGCTATGCCCCTTGGCGAGGCGACTTCTATCCCAAGGGGCTGGTGCAGAAAAACGAGTTGCGGTTCGCTTCCCGTGCCGTAAGCAGTATCGAGATTAACGGCTCGTTCTATGCGCTGCAGACGCCTGAACGCTACGCCAGCTGGTATGCCGATACCCCCGAAGGTTTCGTGTTCAGCGTGAAGTGCCCCCGGTTCATGACCCACGTGCGTCGCCTGCGAGATGTAGAAAAGCCGCTGGCCAATTTTCTTGCATCAGGAATATTTGAACTCAAGGAAAAGCTTGGGCCATTGCTATGGCAGTTCCCACCAAGCTTCAGGTTCGACGCACAACTCTTTGAATCCTTTCTAAAAATGCTACCGCACAACACCAAGGATGCATTGCGCATCGCAAAGGGTTGCGATGAGCGAATGGAGGGGCGCAAATACCTCTCCATAGATCAATCGCGGCCGTTGTTGCATGCCGTCGAAATACGCCATGAAAGCTTCGCCACTCCCGAATTCGTCGCCCTGCTACGCCACTACAAAGTTGCGCTGGTAGTCGCAGATACAGCAGGCAAGTGGCCCTATCGCGAAGACCTGACAGCCGACTTCGTATACCTGCGTCTGCATGGTGCCGAGCAGCTTTACACCAGCGGCTATACCGACGCGGCGCTTGAGCGGTGGTGCGAGCGAATCCGTTGTTGGAGCGAAGGTGGCCAGCCGAAGGATGCACAACTGATCGATCCGGATCATGAGCCCGACCAGCAGCCACGCGATGTGTACTGCTATTTCGATAACGATGTGAAGGTCCGGGCGCCCTACGACGCAAGGCAGCTGCTGCATCGACTCGGACTCGACAAAGGTCTGGAAACCAGTCCGGGCCAGCTTGAAGGAGCATTGGAGTGACCCTAGACAAGAATCACCCCCTCGACAGCTCGGACCTCGATTCACACATGTCCACCGCAGTCAATTCGGTGCGTGTTCTCACAGTCAACACCCATAAAGGCTTCACCGCGCTCAATCGCAAGTTCATTCTCCCCGAGTTGCGCGAAGCCGTTCGGTCGGTCGGCGCCGACGTGGTGTTCTTGCAAGAGGTGCTCGGCACTCATGAGAAACATGCCCTGCGCTTCCATAATTGGCCTCAGGTAAGCCACTACGAATTTCTGGCCGACAGCATCTGGACCGATTTTGCCTATGGCCGCAACGCCGTCTACCCCGACGGCGACCACGGCAATGCCCTGCTGTCGAAATTCCCGATCCTGCGTTACGAAAACCTGGATATCTCGATCTCAGGACCCGAACGCCGTGGCCTGCTGCATAGCGTGCTGCAAGTGCCTGGGCATGAGGAATTCCATGCCATCTGTGTGCATCTGGGGCTGCGAGAAAGGCACCGCCAGCAACAACTGGAGCTGCTCTGTCAGTTGCTCGACTCGCTTCCTGAAGGCGCTCCGGTCGTGGTCGCCGGGGATTTCAACGATTGGCGATTGAGGGCGACCGAAAAGCTGGACCGCTGCGCGGGGCTACATGAGGTATTCGCCGTATCCCAGGGCAAGGTGGCCAAGAGTTTCCCGGCACGCTGGCCCCTGCTGCGGCTCGACCGCATCTACGTGCGCAACGCTACCAGCCATCACCCGCAAATTCTCGGCAACAAACCTTGGACGCACCTGTCCGATCATCTGCCCTTGGCGGTGGAGTTGCATCTATGAAGTTTCACTGGAGAGACGGGAACCGTCTTCACTTGCTGGAAAATGGCGAGGAGTTCTTTCCGCGCGTATTCGATGTCGTTCGGAAAGCAAAGAAGGAAGTGCTGCTCGAAACATTCATCCTTTTCGAAGACAAAGTCGGCATCGAATTGCAGCAAGCCCTGATAGCCGCGGCTTTACGTGGCGCATCCGTCGACGTGACGGTCGATGGTTATGGCTCGGCCGATCTTTCCGCCGAGTTCGTGGCGGCGATGACCGACGTCGGCGTTCGCATTCACATGTTCGACCCACGCAAGCGCTTGCTCGGCAAGCGGGTCAACCTGTTCCGCCGCCTGCATCGTAAGATCGTAGTGGTTGACGGGGAAGTCGCCTTCATCGGCGGCATCAATTTTGCCGCCGACCATCTGGCGGATTTCGGCCCAGGCGCCAAGCAGGACTACGCGCTTCAGGTCGAGGGCCCGGTGGTGCATGACATTCACCGCTTCGCGCTGAGCACCGTCGCCCCGCACAACCCTTCGCGACGCTGGTGGCAGCGGCGCATACGGCCGCTCGCCGACACCTACGTAGGTGCCAACCGTGGCGAAGCCCGCGCGCTACTGGTGACTCGCGACAACGACGAGCACCACACGGACATCGAGCAACACTATTTGCAGGCAATTCGTGATGCCCGCTCACGGCTGGTAATCGCCAACGCCTATTTTTTCCCCGGCTACCGCCTCCTGAGAGAAATTCGCAACGCGGCACGACGCGGCGTTCGGGTTCGTCTGATCCTGCAAGGGCAGCCCGACATGCCAATCGCCAAGTTCGGCGCCCGGATGCTCTACAACTATCTGATGAACGACGGAGTGGAAATCCACGAATATTGCCGACGGCCGTTGCATGGCAAGGTCGCGCTGGCCGATTACGAGTGGTCTACCGTGGGCTCCAGCAACCTCGACCCTTTGAGTCTGTCGCTGAATCTTGAAGCCAACCTGATCATCCGCGACCACTTGTTCAACCGTCACCTGCACGAACGGCTCGACCACTTGCTGCAGACCGACTGCCGGCAAATCCCGCTCGAGCGGATCATGCGGGGGTACTGGTGGCGTGCGCCTCTGGCCTTCGTGATCTTTCATTTCTTGCGCCACTTCCCGGCGCTGGTGGGCATGTTTCCTGCGCACAAGCCGCGGCTGGAGCTGCTCGACCCCAATAATCGGCCCGAGCGAACGCACCCGGTCAGCGGCGTTCCCCTTCAGCGAGAACAGCAATGAGCGAAGCTTCTACTTCAGGGAAAAGATCGAGCTTGCTGCGACGCAATTGGCCGATCATCAAGAAAGTGCTTACCTACGCCTTTTTCATCCTGATCGCGGCGCTGCTGATCAGCCTTGCGCGAAATCTTGATTGGGCCGAGGTCAGCAAGACGCTGCGCAGCTACAGCATCGAAACCTTGCTAATGGCCGGCGGCGCAGCGCTTGCCAGCTACGCGGTGTATTGCTGTTACGACGTGCTCGGCAAGTTCTATGTCGGCCATAAACTGCCCGTCAGGCAGGTCGTGACAATCACCTTCGTCTGCTATGCATTCAACCTCAACCTGAGTGCGTGGGTAGGCGGCATTGCTTTACGCTATCGGCTGTACTCGAGACTGGGGCTGCGTGCCTCGCAGATCACGCAGATTTTCACCATAAGCGTACTGACCAATTGGATTGGCTACCTTTGGCTGGCTGGGGTGATATTTGCGATGGGTTGGATCACCCCGCCGGAGGGCTGGAGTATCGGCACCACTGCGTTGCGTTTCCTCGGCATGGGCCTGATCGGGGTCAGTCTGTTCTATCTGGGGCTTTGTCGTTTCTCCAAACGTCGCGAATGGACCATTCGTGGACACGAAATCCAATTGCCCTCCTGGAAGCTGGCTTTGCTCCAGATGGTGCTGGGTGCAACCAACTGGGCGTTCATGGCACTGGTGGTCTACTTCATGCTCTCGCAGAAAGCGGAATATCCGCTGGTGCTAGGGATTCTGCTGATCAGCAGCATCGCTGGGTTGATCACCCACATCCCAGCGGGCCTGGGCGTAATAGAAGCCGTTTTCGTCGCCCTGCTTTCGGGCGACATGAGCAAGGGCGCCATCGTCGCCGGTTTGATCGGTTACCGCGTGATCTATTTCCTCATCCCGTTGCTGTTTGCCATCCTTACTTACGTCCTGCTCGAAGCACGAGCGAAGAAATTGCGAAAGCAAAGTGACAGCGATAGCGAGCCCGGTGAGCATGTAGCGCATTAGCAGGCCAGCCGTTCAATGGACGCCTCAAGGCGCCGGTGCTAAATTTCTCCAGCCACCAACCCAGCAGTAACGGAACACACTCATGACTCTGTCCGTCGCGCGCACTTCCGCTGTCTGTGTATTCGCCCAGCTCTTCGCGCGCGGCGGCAGATTCGGCCTGTCACCTATGTCAGTGGCCGCTCAGACGGTCTGCCTGCCTCCGCCGCCGCCTGCTGCTCTGCGCTGCGGCTGATCTCAGCCTTTTTCACTGCTTCGGCAATCGCTCCCGCCCTCTTGGCGGCGTAAAAGGGCGCTGAAGCCTGTTGGCCTGAACAGGTGATTCATCATGACATTGAACAAATCGATGCTGGCCTCTTACGGGGCCATGCTGCTTTTCGTACTACTGTGGGGAAGCGCGGCGATCGTGACGCGCTGGGGGCTGGACCACGGTTCGGTCTTCGCACTGCTGATCGTTCGCTTCGTGATCGCCCTCGGAATATTGCTGCTCATCGGGATGGGACGCGATGGTTGGTTGCCGGCAAAAGGCACCCGATGGCAGGTTGCAACGACCGGGCTGCTGCTGATTGGCAGTTATACGATCTGCTACTTCCAGGCGATGTCTTTCGGCATTACCCCAGGCTTGATCGCCACGGTGCTGGGGATTCAGCCGATACTCACGCTGGTGCTGATCGAGCGGCGCTTCAGTCCCTTGCGCCTGGTCGGCCTGATGGTTTCGCTGGGCGGGCTGATCATGGTGGTGTACCAGAGCCTGGTCGTCTCCCAGTTTGCACCGCTGGGGATGGTGTTCGCTCTGGCCGCGCTGGCCTGCATGACCATCGGCGCCATTCTGCAGAAACGCATCAGCCAGCCACCCGAGCAAGTGCTACCGCTGCAATATGCGGTCAGCCTGATCGCCTGCCTGGTGTTCGCGCCGTTCCAGCCTATCGAGTTCGAATTCTCTGTCGGCTTTCTGGGGCCGGCGATATGGCTGGGGCTGATTGTCTCGGTCGTGGCGCAACTGCTGCTGTATCGGATGATCCGCTCAGGCAATCTGGTCAACGTCACCAGCCTGTTCTACCTGGTGCCTGCGGTGACGGCGGTCATGGATTACCTGTTGCTCGGCAATTTGCTACCCCTGCAGAGCATCATCGGCATGCTGGCGATCCTGGCGGGGCTAGCGTTGGTGTTCAGGAACGCACCGACCGCCAAGCAATAGCGACCCATTAGCCATGCCGCGCCCAACTCTCGCTGCATGGCTTTTTATTTCGTGCGCATCCGGGGGTGGCGGAAAAAGAGCACTGCCGCAGGCGCTGCCATGGCGACCACCGCGCCGCCAAACAGGGTGATTGCTATGGGCAAACCATAATGGTCGGCGATCCAGCCCACACCTATCAGCGGAGCGATGCTACCGACATAGCCGCATACCAGGTAAGTGGAAATCAGCCCTGAACGCTCGGCCGGGCTGGCAATGCGGTTGACCATGCTGAGCCCAGCCAAAAGGCAGGTACCGTGCCCTATGGCCGTAGCGCAGACGCCGATCATGAACAAAAGGCTTGAGTTCACACTGAAGTTGACGACCAGCAAGGCGTTACTGAGGACAATTGCCAGCAAGCCGATGAGTCCCAACCAGCGCACATGCAGCCTGGCGCAGAGCAACTGCGTCCCCGCCGAGGCCAACAGGATGACGCCAATCGACGTACCGCTGACGATCGGCCCGTGCCAGGGCAGCATCTTCTCCAGAAACAACGGGGACATCGACGCATAGAGCCCAAACACGCCGAAGGCGAAGAATGGGCAGGCACACGTCAGGATGAACGCCCGGGAGTCGCTGCGTACCGTCCAGGCCAACCGCGGCATGAATGCGCGCCAACCCAGCGATGCTCGCTGCGCAGTGCTTGCATGAGCGGCCAAGTCGAGCCGTAACAGCGCATAAATCGCCAGGACGCCAAGCGCCAGGGTTGGGATATAGGTGACAATCAGCGGATGCGGCAGCCACTGGCCGATGACCCCGCCCGTGATCGGCCCCAGGCCGAAGCCAACAGCCAGAAGAAAGCTGGTTATCATTGATACCCGGTGCGATGTGCCCTCAGCAGAAATATGCACCAGCCCCACCGACGCGCTGGTGACTATCAGGCTGGAAGACAAGCCGACGGCAAAGCGCCCAACGTTCAAGCTCGTCAGGTCCCAGGCAATCATCGTCAGCAGCGTACCGCCCCACCCCAACAACAGCCCGGTCAACATGACGGCGCGAAAGCCAATGGTGTCGGACAGGCGCCCCATGAATAGCAGCCCGCACAAGGCACCCAGCATGTAAACCACATAGACCAATGAAATGTCGCTGGTACGCAGCTGCCATGCGTCCTGATACAGCGGATACAACGGTGAAATGAGCGCCGTCCCCATCACCCCTACACACATGGCGAAGCATACCCAGGGAAACGCTGACCACTTTTCTCTCATGCGTGAACGCCTTCTAGCTCTCTTGAGTCTTCTTTCCGCTTCGACGCATCCGCCCAGTCGGAGCTGGAGCTTTGGCGCGCGTGCACTGCGTTCATTGTGAAAAGGTGTTTGGTGCCTGGATTTAGCCGAGCCAGTGGTCGGCTGAATGATCAAAGCCTCGCCTTCCATGGTCGAATGAATGTGCCCGGTTGAAACGGGACTGATGGTAACAAGCGGGGAGCGCGCAGGCACTGCATAGCCTCAAATCAGGCCATGAAAAAATCACCACACGTGGGGTGGTAACGGCCTCAAAAGATCACCGCCCTCCCTTGATTACCGTCAAGCTGGGCCCGGTTTTCAGCAGTGATTTGACGTTGGATATTGAACTGGAGTTCGGCTTGTAGATGGCGGTGGTCGACTTCGGGACTTTACAACGCCGCTCACGCCTCAACACAACCGAGGTGGCACCCGATGAAAAGCTTTCTTGCAGTACTCATCACGCTCTGCGGTCTAGTCGGTCTCGGCGCATCAGCGTATGCCGATCACCCGGGCGAAAGTGCAGACCTTAGACGTCTAGTGCCTGACGCTGTGTTTGTTCTGCGGACCGATATCGCCGATGGCAAGCTGGTCTACATCAGCGAATCGGGCCCTACCAAAGGACAGGTCAACCCGGATATCCATGTCGAAGAAGGCGCGGTGGTGCAGATCAACATCGTCAACGGAGATGGAGCCATGCACGACATCTCCGTCCCTGACTTCGGCGCCACATCCGATCAAGTCAGCGGTAAGGGTGCATCCTCCACGGTGGTGTTTCGCGCGGACAGAAGCGGCACCTTCGAGTATTTCTGTACGTTGCCTGGGCACAAGGCGGCCGGGATGTTCGGCAAACTGATCGTCGGCGACCCTCAGAAAACGGCCGCCAGCCAGTTCCCGAACCTGTCCAAAAACCCCAGCGAAGTGGGCGAACCGGTGGGTGCGCGTGGTCCCCAGGAGGTAACCATCAACCTGGAAACCACCGAGGTCGAAGGTCGCCTGAGCGATGGCGCCAGCTACAAGTTCTGGACCTTCAACAACACCGTTCCTGGCCCGATGCTGCGCGTTCGCGTGGGTGACACCGTACACATCAACATGAGCAACTCCATTGATAGCACGCACATCCACTCGGTCGACTTCCATTCGGTAACGGGCCCAGGCGGTGGCGCCGCTGTCACCCAGGCAGCTCCTGGCCACTCCAAGAGTTTTTCGTTCAAGGCGTTGAAACCGGGGCTGTACGTCTACCATTGCGCGACGCCGATGGTGAGCCAGCACATCACCAACGGCATGTACGGCATGATGCTGGTCGAGCCTGAAGGCGGATTACCCCAAGTTGACCGCGAGTTTTATGTCATGCAGGGCGAGCTATACACCGCGCAGCCCCGAGGTTCTTCCGGCCCGCAAGAGTTCTCGCTGGACAAGATGCTGGATGAGCAGCCTGAGATTATGGTTTTCAACGGTGCTATGGACGCGCTTAGCGCAACGTACAAGATGGAATCCGATGTCGACGAAACGGTGCGAATCTTCTTCGGCGTAGGCGGGCCCAACCTGATCTCCAGCTTCCACGTCATTGGCGAAATGTTCGATCGTGTGTACGACCAGGCATCGCTGACCAGCCCTCCCCTCACCGATGTGCAAACCACGGTGGTTCCGCCCGGTGGCGCAACCATGGTCGAGTTCAAGACCGAATATCCCGGCCGGTATACCCTCGTCGACCACGCACTGGCTCGCCTCGAAAAAGGCTTGGTCGGCGTACTGACCGTCAACGGAAAGGCTGATCCGACGATCTTCCACAGCGATGAGAAGGAAAATCACGCCGGCGACAACTAAGCGCGTTGCAGATGATGAAAGAATGTCCCGAGCTAAGGACTCGGGATATTCTGTTTAAGCGCCGAAGAGGTTCGGCTGCAGGCTTTAATGTGCATCGCGGATTATTCCGCCGCTCAATCGACCTCGCCGACCTGCACCACCACCTTGCCGAAGTTCTTGCCTTCAAGCAGGCCGATGAAAGCTTGCGGCGCGTTTTCCAGGCCTTGTACCAGTTGCTCGCGGTAGCGGATCTTGCCCTCGGCATACCAAGCACTCATGGCCTGATGGAACTCTCCGTAGCGATGACCGTAGTCGTCGAAGATGATAAAGCCCTGCATGCGCATGCGCTTTTTCAGGATGGTTTCCAGCAGCAGCGGTAGGCGATCCGGTCCATCCGGCAGGCCCGTGCTGTTGTACTGCGCAACCACGCCGCACACCGGGATGCGCGCGCGGGTATTGAGCAACGGCAACACCGCATCAAACACCTTGCCACCGACGTTCTCGTAATAGATATCGATCCCTTCGGGGCAACAACGGGCCAGTTCGTCGCTGAAGCCTGGCTGGTGATGGTCGATGCACGCATCGAATCCCAGGGTGTCTACCGCGTAGCGGCACTTCTCCTCGCCACCGGCAATACCCACCACGCGGCAACCCTTGAGTTTGCCGATCTGGCCCACGGTGGCGCCAACCGGGCCGGTTGCTGCGGCAACCACCAGTGTCTCTCCGGCCTTTGGTTGGCCGATGTCGAGCAGCCCCATGTAGGCAGTGAATCCCGGCATGCCGAGCACGCCTAGGGCGTGGGACGGGTTCTTCATGTCGCTGGCCAGTTTGAGCAGGCCGTCTCCGTTGGAGACTGCGTAGTCCTGCCAGCCGTTGCCGCTGAGCACCCAATCGCCCTGCTGGTAATCAGGGTGACGGGATTCGACCACCCGGCACACGGTGCCCCCGATCATCACGTCGTCAATCGCCATCGGCGGCGCATAGGATGGCCCCTCACTCATGCGGCCACGCATATAGGGATCGAGCGACAGGTAAACCGTGCGCAGCAGCACCTGTCCTTCCTCGGGCTCGGGTACCGGCGCGATTTCCAGCCTGAAGTTTTCGGCCGTCGGAGCGCCGTGCGGCCGGGAAGCCAGACGAATTTGGCGGTTATGCTGGGGGCTCTGCGACATGGTCGATCTCCTCGTCAAGCCAAATGGAATGCGAACGCCTCGCGATGGTGAAGGCAATTCGGCAGAGGCGCGGACATTACCGCGTCAGGTGCCAGCCTTGCGAAAAGTATCTGACCTGACAGCCAGGCGTTAGATCCAGCGAAAGACAATGCCAGGCGCACCAGCGCTGCGTGTCATTTGCGCAGCAGTCGCAGTCCGTTCAGGACCACCAGCAGGCTCACCCCCATATCTGCAAACACCGCCATCCACATCGTGGCGTAGCCAGTCAGTGCGACGACCAGGAAGATCGCCTTGATGACCAGCGCCAGTGCGATGTTCTGCGCAAGCACGGCGCAGGTCTGCCGGGAAAGGCGTATGAAAACGGGAATCTTGCGCAAATCGTCATCCATGATCGCGACATCTGCCGTTTCGATCGCCGTGTCGGTCCCGGCGGCGGCCATGGCAAAACCAATGTTGGCCCGCGCCAGCGCCGGTGCATCGTTGATTCCGTCGCCTGCCATGGCTACGGTGTGCCGGCTTTCGATCAGCGCTTCGATGGCAGCGAGTTTGTCGCCCGGCAGCAGGCTGCCTTGCACCGCGTCGATGCCGACCTGATCGGCAATGGCCTGGGCGGTATGCTGATTGTCACCGGTCAGCATGAACGTCTTCACGCCCAGCGCGTGAAGTTCTCCGATTGCCGCCCGGCTGGAACCCTTGACCGTGTCAGCCACGGCGAACAGCGCCAGCGCTCGGTGCTCGTCGGACAAGATAACCACAGTCTTACCCTGCCCCTCCAGCTGACCCAGCGTGGCTTCCAGCGCCGGCGAGCACTTACCCAATTCCTCCAGCAGACGATGATTGCCTAAGTGATAAATATGGCCATCGATACGACCGCGAACGCCTCGCCCCGGCAGTGCCTCGAAGCCTTCCACGTCCAACACGCTCAGCGACCGATCCACAGCGGCTCGGTTAATGGCCTGGGAGACTGGATGATCCGAGCGACTGGCCAGGCTGGCAGCAACCGAGCGCCATCGCCCAGACTCCTCTTCGACCAGCGCCAGATAGTCGGTCTGCACAGGCTTGCCGTGGGTGATGGTTCCGGTTTTATCCAGCGCCAGGTGGGTGATCTTCCTGCCGACTTCCAGATGCACCCCGCCCTTGACCAGGATGCCTTGACGAGCCGCCGCCGCGAGACCACTGACGATGGTCACGGGCGTGGAGATAACCAATGCACAGGGACAGGCAACCACCAGTAATACCAGCGCCCGATAGAACCATTCGAACCACTGCCCGCCTGCCAGCAACGGCGGGAGGACGGCTACCGCCAGGGAGAAGGCGAATACCGCCGGGGTGTAGATGCGAGCGAACCGGTCAACGAAGCGCTGCGTCGGTGCGCGAGCGCCCTGAGCTTCTTCCACCGCGTGGATGATCCGCGCCAGGGTGCTCTGGCTGGCTTGGGCGGTGACACGGTAATCCAGTTCTCCGGTCTGGTTTATGGTGCCTGCGAAAACCGGGTCGCCTGGATATTTCTCGATGGGCAGGCTCTCGCCAGTGATCGGCGCCTGGTCAATCGCCGACTGGCCATTCACCACCTCGCCGTCCAAGCTGATACGCTCACCCGGTCGTGCTCGAACCAGACTGCCGATGGCGACGCTCGCCACATCCGTCTCCAGCCATTGGCCGTCGGCCTGCTGCACCCTCGCCTTCTCCGGCGCAAGCGCCATCAGGCCATGTATCGCATTTCGGGCCCGATCCAGCGATTTCGCTTCGATCAATTCCGCAACAGCGAACAAGAACATCACCATCGACGCTTCAGGCCACTGCCCGATCAGGATTGCTCCGGTGACCGCGATGCTCATCAGCGCATTGATGTTGAGATTCCGGTTCTTGAGTGCGATCCAGCCCTTCTTGTATATCGCCAGTCCGGACAGCAACACAGCGGCGATCGAGAGAGCGGCCACCACCCATTCCGGCGCCCATCCACCAAAGTGCAGCGCCTCAGCCGTAACAGCAGCCACACCGGCCACGCCCAACCTCCAATGCTGGGCAATCGCTGACCGCTGAGGTTTGGTGTTGGCTACGGCTTCGGTCGCCAATACCGGCGTGAACCCAAGCTCTCGAATTGCGCTCAATGCGGGCTCGAGCGCTTGCGGCTGATGGCCGATGGTCAGGGTGCGCTGCAACAGGTTGAACTGCAGCGCGGTGATGCCTGGCATTCCCGACAACTTGTCGGTGATTAGCCGCTCCTCGGTAGGGCAATCCATCTGCTCGATACGCAGCGTGCTTGACTCGCCATAATCGCTTGAGGAGGAGCCAGTGCTGATCGCCTCAGTCTTCGAAGAGTCATGGACGGAGCCTGCCATCGGGGTCCCATTGCAACAATTGGCCATCGTCGATCTCCTGTGCTGTTGTAGAGTAAACACCCTGTAGCCGCTACAGGGTCAAGCCAGATCGGAGGTCTCGATGAAGATTGGAGAATTGGCGAGGATTACCCACTGCCAGGTGGAGACGATTCGCTACTACGAGCGCGAGGGCCTGCTACCTGCGCCTGAACGTACGGAAGGCAACTACCGGTTCTATACGCAGGAGCATCTCGAAAAACTGTCGTTCATTCGCAATTGCCGGGTGCTGGACATGACCCACGAGGAGATACGCCAGCTACTGAAATATCGCGACAATCCCTCCAGCAACTGCGCTGGGGTAAACGAGCTGGTCGACGACCATATCGAACACGTCAGGTCTCGTATTGCCAGCCTGCAGGCCTTGCAAGCACAGCTGGTCGAGTTGCGGAACAACTGCTCCGAGAGCCAGGAAGCTGCGGAATGCGGAATTCTTCACCAGCTGACCTCAGGCGACGGTATCCAGGTCGAGGAGGTTTCCTCCCACGTCGCTCGAAGTCACAAACACTAGAACGTGCTTGCTTTACATGGGTTGGTCGCGCGCTACGCACGTGCGATGCACTTAGCGCATCCTGCAGTCTTCGTAGCGTCGATAGATGGGGGCGAAAAGTACATCGCCTGGTATTCCCGCATGCTCCGAGCCCTCAAGGGACTCGGAGCATGGATTGCGGGCGGCTTGAGTACAGGCCGCGTGGCTCCTAACCGATAACGGGAAGCCGAGGATCAAACTCAGGCATCGGTACCCTTTGGCGGCGGGCAACGCTTGACGGCGCTGGCCATGTAGTAGGTAACGACTCCGCGACGCGCGTGCTGCACAGCAAACTCGGCGAGGTAGACCTGATGCGGGAAATTCACGATTGCCTCCAGTGGCATGGAACGAGATGCCCGAATATTCGGGGTTGTTGGGAAGTTTGCCTCGCCCGCATTTCTTTGGGAAACGTACGAAAGTCATAGGCTGAATTGAGTAAATCAATATCACTCTTCCCTTCGTAGGGCTTGACGTTTTATATGGGTTTGCTGCTTGGCGGAGGCAGCTGAAACAGCATCAGCAGTTCCGCTTGGTCAGCATGTCAGGTGAGACTCCGCGAAGCCGCGAGAGTCACATTCTCTGCACCAAAAAATGGCATTTTTTTGAGTTCGTCGCCGTTATTTTTTCCAGCCCACCATGAGTTGCTCAAAAACACCCAGGCGGCACCGGCTAACGACGGACAGGACTGACTTGCACAGCCCTGCTTTACCTCTCGCGGCTTATTCTTGCGGCCTAAGAATCACGACGGCCAACGGCGGGATGACCATCGACAGCGACACAGGTTGCCCGTGACGTTCTAGCTCCTCCGTCAGCAGCCCCGCGCCGTTTCCGACGTTCGAGCCAGCATAACGGGCAGCATCGCTGTTAAAGATTTCCTGCCAGCGCCCCGCCACGGGCACGCCAATGCGATAGTCCTCACGCACCACCGGCGTAAAGTTGGCGACTACCATTAAAGGGTGGCCATTGGAGCTCTTGCGAAGCCAGGCGAAGGTGCTGTTACCGCGGTCATCGCCTATCAGCCATTGGAAGCCGGCAGGGTCGCTATCAAGCTCGTGCAAGGCCCGCTCCTCGCGATACAAGCGGTTGAGGTCGCGTACCAGATCCTGCACACCTTTGTGCTCGGGTTCGTTGAGCAGATACCAGTCCAGCTCACGGTCATGATTCCACTCACGCCACTGAGCAAACTCACAGCCCATGAACAGCAGCTTTTTGCCTGGATGGGTCCACATGAAAGAGAGGTAGGCACGCAGGTTGGCGAACTTCTGCCAGCGATCGCCGGGCATCTTGCCAATCAGCGAACCCTTGCCATGCACCACTTCATCATGGGAAATCGGCAGCACGAAGTGTTCCGAATAGGCATAGACCATGCTGAAGGTCATCTGGTCATGGTGATAGGTGCGGTGGATCGGGTCTTCCTGGATGTACTTGAGGCTGTCGTGCATCCAGCCCATGTTCCATTTGTAGGAGAAGCCCAGCCCGCCTTCGGCGACCGGCTTGGTTACGCCCGGAAACGCCGTGGACTCCTCGGCGATAACCATCGCACCGGGTGCTTCGAGCGCTACCACATCATTCAGGTGCCGCAAAAACTCTATGGCTTCAAGGTTTTCACGCCCGCCATAGCGATTTGGAATCCACTCGCCTTCCCGCCGTGAATAGTCTCGATAAAGCATCGAGGCAACGGCATCCACCCGTAAGCCGTCGACATGAAACTCCCGGAGCCAATGTAGCGCCGAAGCCAGCATGAAGCCGTGAACCTCGGTTCGTCCAAGATTGTAGATGTAGGTATCCCAATCCTGATGGAAGCCTTCGAACGGGTGGGCATACTCATACAGCGCCGTCCCATCGAACTTGCCGAGCCCGTGGGCATCAGTAGGGAAATGCGCCGGCACCCAATCGAGAATCACCCCAACCCCCGCCATGTGACAAGCCTCGACGAACGCTGCGAAGTCACGGGCCGAGCCGTAGCGTGCGCTTGGTGCGAACTGCGAGAGCAGCTGATAGCCCCACGAGCCCCCGAATGGATGCTCCATGATCGGCATGAGCTCAATATGGGTGAAGCCCATTTCCACCACGTAAGGGATCAGCCGCTCGGCCAGCTCATGCCAGTTATAAATCCGTCCGTTTTCGCCGCCCTCCCGTTGCCACGACCCTGCGTGCAGCTCGTAGATGGACATGGGTGCCTGGATCGATTGGCGCGCCGCGCGCTCACGCAACCAGGTTTGGTCCTTCCACTGATAATCCAGAGGCAAGGCAATCACCGAGGCGGTTCCGGGCGGGTGCTCGGTCGCCAAGGCCATAGGGTCAGCCTTCAGTGGCAGGATGCCGTTAGGGCCGAGAATCTCGTACTTATAGAGTTCGCCCGGCTGCAGGCGGGGGATGAAGATCTCCCATACGCCGGACGGAAAACGCAGTCGCATCGAATGGCGCCGCCCGTCCCAGTCATTGAAACTGCCTACCACCGACACGCGCCGAGCGTTAGGTGCCCACACCGCAAAGCGCACGCCCTGTACCCCATCAACCTCCATGGGCTGGGCACCAAAAACGCGGCCCAACTCACGATGATTGCCTTCGGCGAACAGGTAGAGGTCCACCTCGCCCAACTGGGGGCCAAAGCTGTAAGGGTCCTCAGTGATCTGGTCGCCGCCTGGCCAGCGGATATTCAACAGATACGGCTGTGGATGAGTCAGGCGGGTGAAGAACAAGCCTGGAACCTGGCCCTGCTCCATCGAAGCCAGCGTACGACCGGTGGAGCGCTCGAGCACTTCCACGCCCAGCGCGCTGGGTAAAAAGGCACGGATCATCAGGCCCTCACCATCAGGATGAGGGCCGAGAATGGAAAACGGATCACCGTGTTCGGCACGAACCAGCGCATCGACATCGGCATCGCGGGGCAAAAGGTGTTCGCCGTGTAAGGTCACCGCAGGCCGATCATTCATTCAATACCTCCGTTAGTTAACTGCTGTGCCATATCCCACAGGCCCTGCAAGGGAACCGGAAGCCAAGTGGGCCGGTTCTCCGCTTCGTAGAGAATTTCGTATGCGGTTTTCTCGAAACTGAAGAGAGTCAGCGCCGCTTCTGCGCCGTCAGCCTCACGCCAGGCATGGGGCAATTGAGCGGAGGCTTGACGGTAGGCGTCTATGAACGTGGAACGCGCACTCAGTCGATAGTTCTCAGCAATGCGTCGCCGAGCGTCGTTAGCCTCTGACGAACTGTCGCTGCCCTGAGCATTGCGCAGCGTCATGGCGGCGGCATATTCGAATGAACGCAGTACTCCGGCCACATCCTTCAGTGGTGAGATTTTTGCGCGGCGCTCTTCCAGGGAACGGGCCGGCTCACCTTCGAAATCGATGAAGTACGCATCACCCTGCACTACCAGCACCTGCCCCAGGTGCAGGTCTCCGTGCACGCGGGTGCGCAAGCCACCGACGGCGCTAATTGCCAGCCGCGCCACCTCTGCCAGCAGTTTTTCGCGCATCTCCAGCAGGCGATCCACTTCGCCGGCCGCTTTCCTGCTCAGTCCCTCGCGGTGGGTAGCTAGCACATCCAGCGCTCGCGCAACCTGCTCGCGGATGCTCTCCGCCCATTTCCGGCTGTCCGTCTCGGATGTGGTTTCGTAGGCGAAGTCCGGGTTTTCAGTTTCCGACGCCAGTGCCACATGCAACTCACCAAGGCGCTGGCCTAACAACCGGTTGAACTGCTCCAGTTCTTCCAGCGCACTGTACTGGTTCTCCACCACTGACACCCCGCCGGCAAGCTCGTCACGCACTGCGCGGTCGAGGTTGGTAAGGGTCCATTCCCAGGCATCGCCCTGGTTGTCCAGGAAGCGCTGGACAACCATCAGCGCGTGTTGCTCGCCCTTCTTGTTAACGCGGCTGACCTGGCCGAGCATGGCCGAGATATGCGTGAAACCCTGCTCGGTCAGGAAGCGCCCCATTTCCAGCTCCGGATGCACCCCCGCGGAAACGCGTCGCAGCATCTTGATCATCATCTCGTTGCCGATGATCGCCGAACTGTTGGACTGCTCCGCCGAGGAATAGCGCACCTCGACGTTATCATGCAGTTCGATTCCGGCCAGCTGCGGTAATGGCTGGAAGCGAATTTCGCCGTCACCACAGCTCATCACCTTCTCATCACGCAACGCCTGAATCACCGCCAGCACGAATGAATCGAGCGCGAACGCATCGGTCAACAGACCTACCTGCCGACCACGCCGCACGCGCGCGATGGCCAGCTGTTGCGGCAGTGCCGTACCGAAATCGGCCTCGGCCAGAAAACCCAGCGGCAGTTGGTAGAAGTCGGTATGCCCAGCAGACGCCACTGCGACTTCGCTGAACAGAACCGGCCGTGCGGGATCGCCAAACGGTACGCTGTAGCAGATCTTGATCGAGTCGATCGGCGCATCCTTGCTCGCAAACCAACGCCGCTTCGGCAAATAGGCTGGCAGGGATTCATGCTCAAGGGTTCGTCTGCAAGCTGCGTCCAGCGTGTCGAGGCGTTTGAACACTAATGTCTGGAAATCTGGCATGACGTCCACCGGTGCTTGATGCCAACTTGGCATCTGGTTAGTGGGAGCTAGCTGGAACCAGTAGAAGCCATAGGGCGGCAAGGTCAGCAGATAAGGCAACTGGCCGATGGGCGGAAAAGCGCTGCCGCCGACCATTTCCACCGGCACCATGCCTGCGTAATGTGAAAGCTCCAGTTCGGCTGCCTGGGCCGAGCGAGACACGTTGGCGACGCAAAAGATGATTTCGGTCTCGCCGCTGACGCCAGTGAACTCACGCAAATACGCGAGAATTCTTCGGTTACTCGGGGCAAGCATTTTCAGCGTGCCGCGCCCGAACGCCTTGAACTGCTTGCGCACCGCAAGCAGGCGCCGGGTCCAATTGAGCAGCGAATGGGGATCGCGCTGCTGGGCCTCTACGTTGACCGCCTGGTAGCCGTACAGCGGGTCCATGATCGGCGGCAGCACCAGGCTGGGCGGGTCAGCGCGGGAGAAGCCCCCATTGCGGTCGGGCGACCACTGCATTGGGGTGCGCACACCGTCACGGTCGCCGAGGAATATGTTGTCGCCCATTCCAATTTCGTCGCCATAGTAGATAACGGGCGTACCTGGCATCGACAGCAGCAGGCTATTGAGCAGCTCGATACGCCGTCGGTCGCGCTCCAGGAGCGGCGCCAGGCGGCGACGAATGCCCAGGTTGATACGGGCACGCTTGTCCGACGCGTAGTAGTTCCAGAGGTAGTCGCGCTCCTTGTCGGTCACCATTTCCAGCGTCAGTTCGTCATGATTACGCAGGAAGATCGCCCACTGGCAGTTGGCGGGAATATCCGGGGTCTGGCGCAGGATGTCGGTGATCGGGAAACGGTCTTCCTGGGCCAGCGACATGTACATGCGTGGCATCAGCGGAAAGTGGAACGCCATATGGCACTCATCGCCCGGACCGCCATCTTCGCCGCCAAAATAAAGCTGTGTGTCTTCCGGCCATTGATTGGCTTCGGCCAGCAACATGCGGTCGGGATAGTTGGCATCGATCTCGGCGCGGATCTGTTTGAGCACCACGTGGGTCTCGGGCAGATTCTCGTTGTTGGTGCCATCGCGCTCGACGAGGTAGGGAATAGCGTCCAGCCGCAGGCCGTCGATACCCAGGTCTAGCCAGTAGCGCATGACGCTGAGCACCGCCTTCATCACCTGCGGGTTGTCAAAATTAAGGTCCGGTTGGTGCGAGTAGAAACGGTGCCAGAAGTATTGCTTGGCGATCGGGTCCCAGGTCCAGTTGGAGGTCTCGGTGTCGAGGAAGATGATCCGCGTGCCTTGGTACTTGTCATCGGTGTCCGACCAGACATAGAAGTTGCGCGCCGCAGATCCCTTCTTAGCCTTACGTGCACGTTGAAACCAAGGGTGCTGATCCGAGGTGTGGTTGATGACCAGCTCAGTGATGACTCGCAGGCCACGCTTGTGCGCCTCGGCAATGAAGCGCTTGGCATCGGCCATGTTGCCGTAATCGGGATGCACGCCGCGATACTCGGCAATGTCGTAACCGTCATCGCGCCGCGGCGAGGGATAGAACGGCAGCAGCCAGATTGTGTTCACACCCAGGTCGGCGATGTAGTCGAGCTTTTCGATCAGGCCAGCGAAATCACCGACGCCGTCGTTGTTGGAGTCGAAGAAGGATTTCAGATGAACCTGATAGATCACCGCGTCCTTGTACCAAAGCGGATCTTTGATGAAGGCGGTGGATTTGCGCGCTTTGGCCATGTTCTTCGTTTCCTTTGAAGGCTCAGGAAGCAAATAAGCTCGACGAGAAAGAGGCGAACCTATGGCTTATAAACAAGATTAATTTTATTTCTCAATCGACTGATTTTATTACCTTTTTCTTTTATTCTAGAATTCACTTTAAGTCAGGATCCAAAGCCGGAGCACTCAATCGCCAGATGCCGAATGGGAGATGCCAGGGTTCGATGCGCATCCACTGCGTCTTGCCGTACCAGGTCCACCGATGCCCGTTCATCAAGTCTTCGCCTTGGGTTTGGGCATCGTCGGGCAGACCCAACTCCCAGAGCGGCAGCTCGAAGTGAGCTTCTTGAGCGTTGTGTGGGTCAAGGCTGACGGCCACCAGCACGAAGTTCGACAGGTCCGGCGTGCGCTTACCGAAATAGAGGATGTTGTCGTTCCAGGCCAGGTAAGGCTCGAAACCGAGGTGGGTCTGCAGCGCGGGGTTCTGCCGCCGAATGCGATTGAGCTGGGCAATCTCGGCGACGATGTTGCCGGGCGCGTGGTAGTCCCGCGGGCGAATCTGGTACTTCTCGGAATCCAGATATTCCTCCTTGCCGGGAATGGCGGCCGCTTCGCATAGTTCGAAGCCCGAATACATGCCCCAGAGACCTGAGCCCATCGTTGCCAGTGCGGCGCGGATAAGGAAACCGGCGCGACCGGACTCCTGCAAGAAGAAGGGATTGATATCAGGCGTATTGACGAAGAAGTTGGGGCGATAGCAATCGCGCAGCGGGTGCTCATTCAGTTCGGTGAGGTAAGCGCTGAGCTCGACCTTGGTGTTACGCCAGGTGAAATAGGTGTAGCTCTGATTGAAACCGACCTTGCCCAGGCGGGCCATCATCGCGGGTCGGGTGAAGGCTTCGGCGAGGAACATTACGTCCGGATCGCGCTCGCGAATATCGGCGATCAGCCACTCCCAGAACGGCAGCGGCTTGGTGTGCGGGTTGTCGACGCGAAAGATCTTCACGCCCTGCTCCACCCAGTGCCAGACCACATCACGCAGGGCGATCCAGAGATCCGGCATAGCGTCTTCGGCATAGAAATCGACGTTGACGATGTCCTGATACTTCTTCGGAGGATTTTCCGCGTAGCGGATGGTCCCGTCCGGCCGCCAGGAGAACCACCCAGGATGCTCCGTCAGCCAAGGATGATCCTGGGAGCACTGGATGGCGAAATCCAGGGCGATTTCCAGGCCATGTTCAGCGGCTGCTGCGATCAACTCGCGAAAGTCGTCGAGTGTACCCAGCTGCGGGTGGATGGCGTCATGGCCACCTTCTTCGCTGCCGATTGCATAGGGGCTGCCGGGGTCATTAGGCCCCGCATCCAGCGTGTTGTTGGGGCCCTTTCGATGTTTGCGCCCTATGGGATGGATCGGCGGGAAATAGAGCACATCGAAGCCCATGTCGCGGATTGCTGGCAGACGCTTGTGTATATCGCGAAAAGAGCCATGTTGATTCGGATCGTCGGTTTCCGAGCGCGGAAACAGCTCGTACCAGCTGGCGAACTGGGCTAAAGGCCGCTCGACTTCTATGGTGTAAATCGGGCTTGAGCTGCAATGCTCGCGAGGGTCTGCCGCGGCCATTGCCGCAGCGGTTTCGCGGGCCAACAGTACCGAGACGCGCTCATCGTCCCGATGAGCGCTGTCCAGCCGATGCAGCAGATCTTCCAGGACCGCACGGGTTTCACCCTGGGCGCGTTGCACGGCGTGCTCGACCAGCAGGCGCCCTTCCGTCAGCTCGAGCTGAACCGGAACGCCAGCAGCGTGCTTTTTCGACAATTCATAGCGATAGGTCTCGTAGATATCCCACCAAGCCTCTATCCGAAACTCATGGCGTGCAACCTGAGTGGCGGTGAACTGGCCCTGCCAGATGTCCAGGCCATGATTGACCTCTTTCAGCGGAACGCGCCGCCAGCCCTCTTCGCCCTTCTGCCGCCAGCACACCGCTGCAGCAAGTTGATCATGGCCATCGGCGAACACGCGGGCGGTGACCACAACCGGCTGCCCGATGATCGCCTTGGCTGCAAAACGCCCGTTCTCCAGCACAGGTTGCGTCGCTTCGATAGCGATACGCGATAACCGCAGTGCCTGTTCGAGTTGGGGATAAGGCTTGGCATGGGGTTGGACATCGGACATCGAAGGGCTCCTGAAGGCACGGCGTTGCGGCGATACCCGGCTATATTCAGATCGGTTTAAGGTTGGGCTGATCGCCTTGAAAGCCCGCTACGCGGGGCTTTCTTGGGCTCTGTACTTCCGAGCGGGGAGTCGCTGTAAAAGTTCAGCGAAGCCCCTGGCCGGTGATCGGCTTGCGATCTAGAGGTACAGGCGCGACGCAGGCGATGGCTTGATCAGAGGCGGAAGGTATCGACTGAGGCAGGACATTCAGCGATAGAGCACTGTTCTGGTAGCCAAAAGCCGCTCAGGTTTCTCCCGAGCCGTGCGTGATCAATCGCCGACGATCAACCACGGGTTGTAGCCGTTGCGTCCATACTCGCCCTTTTCTGCCAGCAGCAAATCGAGGGCGAGGCTTGCCAAATCATCGGCGACGGGATCAGCGCGCCCATGCAACTCTCGCTGCGCAAGCTTCATATAGCTACGGCACTTGCCACAGGCTTCGGCCTGCACCGGCAGGAAGGGTTTGCCTTGCTCATTATCGAGCGAGAGGTAGGTCAGGTTGCTGCTGCTGCACTCGCTGCACTTGACCCTTTCGAGATGCCACTCGGTCGCGCATAGACTGCAATGCAGATAGCGCACTCCACTGCGCTGGCGATCGTTGTGTATCACGCTGGCAACCGGCAAGGATCCGCAACAGGGACAAAGCGCACGGGCTTCCTCGCCGGGCTTGGCGGGAGGCTTGGGAAGGCTGAGAGCAAGGCGTAGCCAGCAGACCTGCAACGCGGCAGCTACCAAAGGCATCAAGCCTCGTGTTGCCGCCTCACCAGGGCGCGCCTCCAGCACCTCCTGCGCCAGTGCGTCGCGCTGTTCGACCGGCATCTCGCGCAACGACGTCAGCAACAGACGCTGACGCGTCCCTACATGCAGTTCCAGCGCATCGAGGATAGCCAGCAGATCGGCCTGCCAATCAGTATCACGACGCAGCGCACGATGCCCGAGCGGCGGCATGCCGTGCAGCAGAGCGGCATCGAACGCGTCGGCAGCGGGTCGCCAGGCCGGTTGCCGCACGCTCAGGACCTGATGCTGCGCTTGCGCCAGCCGGGCCATGAATTCCAGAAATTCGTCCAGAGCCGGAACCTGTTGCACCAACTCGCGCAGGCGTAACGCGCGTTTGCTGAACAGCGCGGCGTCAGCCAGAACAACCTTGGGCGCCTCCATGATTCCAGAGGGTGCATGCCCAAAGGCGTGACTCACTTCAGGCCCTTTCATCGGTGTTCCTTCTGAACTTCGCTGTTCGGCGCAGCGCTTTGCGCGTCGGTTTTCCTGTTCCGCATGATGTCTTGGTACCAGAGACCGTGATGATGCTTGGCCCAGGCATGACTCACCCGTCCCTGAGTCATGGCACGCACCGACCCTTTGACCCAGATCGCCGAATAGATATGGATGATCAATGTGATGATCGCAATGAACGCGGCGTAGGCGTGGATGGTGGCTGCCCAACGTAACGCCCAGACCGGCATGTCACTGGCAATCCACGGCCTCCAGAGAACCACGCCGGTGACCAACAGCACCGGCACCGTGGCGAGGAATAGCCAGTACACCAACTTCTGCCCGGCGTTGTTCTTGCCGACGGGAGGCAAGCGCTCGTCACGATTGCTAAGCACATCGCCGATCTGCCTCACCCATTGCACGTCATGTTTGCGAATCAGGTTGTCGCCGAAGAACCGCACCGCCTGAATGGCGAAAAACAGGCACATGAACACCCCTATGTAGGGATGCGCGATCCGCGTCGGCTCCGGCCCGCCAAACAGCGCCGTAAGCCCGAAGAACACCGGATAGAATAGCGCCAGCCCGCTCAGTGTCAGCAATACGAAACTGATCGCAATGATCCAGTGGTTGACCCGGGTCCAGGTGCTGTAGCGAAGGATGCCGTATTTGACGTTGGAATGGCTCATGGCCTGTCCTCCCCGCGCCGGTCGAGTTCACGGTCTGCCGCCGCCAGCTGCGGGTCGGGATCGTCCTCGGGCTCTTCCTTGGGGCCCTTCATGACGTAGTGGAAGAAACCGGCCAGCACCGACACCCCCAGCACCGCCGACATGATCGGCTTGGTGATGCCTTTCCACAGCTCGACGGTTGGCGCGATATGCGGATCGCGTGGCAGCCCGCTGTAAATCTCCGGTTTGTCGGCGTGTTGCAGTACATACACCACATGGGTGCCACCGACGCCCGCGGGGTCGTAGATACCGGCATTTTCATAGCCACGCCCGTTCAGGTGGGCTACCCGCTTGGCGCCATAGTCCAGCATGTCCTCCTTGGTACCGAACATGATGGCCGAGGTCGGGCAACTTTTCACACAGGCCGGCTCCAGCCCATGGAACACCCGGTCGGAGCACAGCGTGCACTTGTAGGCCTTGTTGTCTTTTTTCGAGATGCGCGGAATATTGAACGGGCAGCCGGCAATGCAATAGCCACAACCGATGCAATGCTCGGAGTTGAAATCAACGATGCCGTTGGCGTACTGCACGATGGCACCGGGCGCCGGACAGGCCTTGAGGCAGCCGGGCTCGGCGCAGTGCATGCAGTTGTCCTTGCGGATCAGCCATTCGAGGTTGCCTTGTTCGTCCTCGTATTCGCTGAACCGCATGACCTCGAAGGATTCGGCTGTCAGGTCCTGCGGGTTGTTGTAGGTGCCATCGCAGGTTCCCACTTCGTCACGCAGGTCGTTCCATTCCGAGCACGCCACCTGGCAAGCCTTGCAACCGATACAGACCGACACGTCGATGAGCTTGGTCATCTTGTCGACACCACCGTGCCGTGCCTGAGGTGACGGCACAAGGGTCGCCGATCGGGCGATGATGTTTTGCATGTTGAGCTGATCACCGCGCATCAGACGCTTCCTCCAATCTTCTCCACCTTCACCAGAAACGACTTGAATTCCGGCGTCTGTGTGTTGCCGTCACCCACGAAGGGCGTCAGGGTATTGGTGAGGTAGGCCTTTTTGGCCACTCCCTTGAAGCCCCAATGAATCGGAATGCCAATCTGGTGGACAGTGCGTCCGTCTATCTCCAGCGGCACCAGGCGTTTCGTCACAACGGCGATCGCTGTGATGAACCCGCGATGGGACGTCACCTTCACCCGCTCACCCACGGTGATACCCAGTTCATTGGCCAGCACCTCGCTTATCTCGACGAACTTCTCCGGCTGCGCGATGGCATTGAGCCGCGCGTGGGTCGTCCAGTAGTGGAAATGCTCGGTCAGCCGATAGGTCGTCGCCGCATAAGGAAAGTCCTTGTTTGAGCCGAACGAGTCGCGATCCTCCTCGAATACCCGCACGATCGGATTATGGAAGGCGTAGGCATTGTTCGGGTTCATGGGGTTGCGGTCGATGGGCGACTCCATGGGCTCGTAGTGCTCGGGGAAAGGTCCCTCGTTCAGCCACTCTGCGGCGAAGAAATGCCCACCGCCGGTCTGGGTGAGGATAAATGGCCCTACACCCTGTGAGGGTGGCGAAGTGAGCGGGAAATCTGGCACATCCGCGCCAGTCCAGCGCTCGCCATCCCACCAGATGAACGCCTTGTTCGGAGCCCAAGGCGTACCGTCGGGCCGCGCCGAGGCGCGGTTGTAGAGTATGCGGCGGTTCATCGGCCAGGCCCACGCCCACCCCAGGGTGTTACCTGTGCCATAGGGATCGGAGTTGTCGCGCCGGGCCATCATGTTGCCCTCTTCGGTCCAGGCGCCCGAATAGATCCAGCAACCACAGGCCGTACTGCCGTCGTCGCGCAGCTCGCTGAAATCCTTCAGCAACTCGCCCTTGCGACGAATGATCTGGCCCTTATCGTCGGTAAGATCCGCCAGCGCCCTGCCGTTGTACTCCTTGGCCAGCTCCTCCGCTTTGGGGTAGCTGGGGATGTCGTAATTCCAGGTCAGATTAAGGATGGGATCAGGGAAGGCGCCGCCCTCTTCCTGATACAGATGCTTGAGCCGCAGCATCACCTCGCCAAGGATTTCCGTGTCGGTCATCGACTCACCCGGCCCCGGCACGCAGCGGTCGTGCCATTGCAGCCAACGGGAACTGTTGGTGATGGAACCGTCGTCTTCGGCAAAACAGGTGGTCGGCAAGCGGAACACCTCAGTGCCAATCTTGGACGAATCCACATCGTGGTATTCGCCGAAGTTTTTCCAGAATTCGCCGGTTTCAACGGCCAAGGGATCCATGATCACGAAATACTTCAGTTTGGACAGGCCATCCATCACCTTCGCCTTGTCCGGAAACGCCGCGAGGATGTTGAAGCCCTGACAGAACGCACCGGTCATCTTGCCCAGGGTCATGTCATTGACCGCATAAAGCACGTCGTAGGTAGGCACCGAGAGTTTCGGCAACCAGTCGTAGCACCAGTCGTTCTCTGCCGTCGCGACGTCGCCATACCAGTCCTTCATCAAGCTGACGAAGAAGCGCTCGTAGAACTTCCAATACGAGACCTCACCCTCAATCAACGGCGGCTTGATGCGCGTTCGCATGTAATCGGCGTAGGTCTGTAAGTTGGCCGATGGCAGGTTGAGATAGCCCGGCAAGAGGTTAGACAACAGACCGATGTCGGTAAGGCCTTGGATGTTCGAGTGACCGCGCAGCGCATTGACGCCACCACCCGGCATGCCCATGTTGCCCAACAGCAGCTGCACCATGGCGCCGCTGCGGATCATCTGCGAGCCAATGGTGTGCTGCGTCCAACCGAGGGCATAAAGGATCGTCAGCGTCTTGTCCGGTGCGGCGGTCTGTGCGATCAGATCCCATAGCTGGGTGACCTTTTCCGCAGGCATGCCGCAGATATTCTCGACCTGCTCCAGGGTGTAGCGGCTGTATTGCTGGCGCATCAACTGGAACACGCAACGCGGGTGTTGCAACGTCGTGTCGACGCGCACGAAGCCGCTCTCGTCCAGTTCGAAATTCCAGGTCTGACGGTCGTAAGTCTTGCTGGCAGGATCGTAACCGGTAAACAGACCGTCCTCGAAACCGAAGCCTTCGGCCACGATCAGACTGGCATCCGTGTACTCAAGCACGTACTCGTGCGCGTAAAGGTTGTTCTCGATCAGGTAACTGATCAGTCCGCCAAGGAACACAATATCCGTACCGGTACGGATCCAGGCGTGATAGTCCGACACCGCCGTGGTGCGGTTGTAGCGAGGATCGATGGAAATCAGGATCGCATTGTTGCGTTCCTTGGCCCGCATGACCCAGCGGAAGCCGACCGGATGCGCCTCAGCCGAATTGCCGCCCATGGACAGGATGACATCCGCGTTGGCGATGTCTGCCCAGTGATTTGTCATGGCACCGCGACCAAATGTTGGGGCAAGACCTGCCACCGTTGGTCCGTGTCAAACGCGCGCCTGGTTGTCGAGTTGGAGAATGCCCAGCGCCCGGGTAATTTTTTGCGTCAGGTAGGCGGTCTCGTTGGTACAGGCCGAGGCCGCCACCATCGAGGTGGTAAGCCATCGGTTGACCAGCTGGCCCTTCTCGTCATGGGTCTGGAAATTCTTGTCTCGATCGTCCTTCATAAGCCGGGCGATGCGAGTAAGCGCTTCATCCCAGCTGATGCGCTTCCATTCGTTGGTGAACGGCTCGCGGACCTCCGGATATTTGACCCGCGATTCGCTCTGGATGAAGTCCAGAACGCCCGCGCCGCGTGGGCATAGCGAGCCACGGCTGACCGGATGATCAGGGTCGCCTTCGACGTGGAAAATGTGGTCGACAACGTTGATCGCCTTGTCCCCGTGAGAGTACAGCAGCATGCCGCAGCCTACCGAGCAATAGGTGCAGATGTTGCGCGACACGCGGGATGCGGTGAGTTTGAACTGACGGATGGATGCCACCGCATCGTCCGGGGCAAAACCCATCATGGCCATGCTCGACGCACCTACGCCGGCGGCACTGAACTTGAGAAACTGGCGACGGGATACTCTCACGGTCATGGGTATATCCTTGTAATGAGTGTGGCGAACCAATTGAAGTGTCGACTGCCCTGCTTTTGTATGGTTCCCCTCTAGCAAGACGATGGGGGGCTCCGGTGAGGTTCAATCCGGGGAGCGGACTCCCAGATGCCGCATCATCGATTGGGTAATTCCCTGCCGCGTTGAGCCATAGCCTGCCCAGGGATCCCGACGTAGCTGATCGAAGCGTTGCTTGAGATTGAGAATAGTCCACTGGCCGGCGCCGTCGAGTTGGTTCAGTTCATCCCGTTCGATCGGCACCGAAACCGCCAAACCCGGACGCGCCCGGACGGAGTACGCGGCAACGGTGCTCGCCCCGCGCTGATTGCGCAGATAGTCGACGAATACCTTGCCGACCCGATTCTTCGTGCCCATTTTGGCCACCAGGCGATCAGGCGCCTGTTGGGCCAAACGCAGGCTGACACCCTGGGCGAATGCGCGCACGGTATCCCAGCTGTAGCGGCGGTCGATCGGCACCACCACGTGCATGCCACGGCCACCACTGGTCTTGAGGAACGCCTGCAGACCGAGGCCATCAAGCAGATCCAGGGTCATGCAGGTCGCTTCAGCCATTGCAGACCAACTCAGTTCCTTGTCGGGGTCGAGATCGAAAATCACGCGGTCCGGGCGGTCGATCCGATCGCTGCGGGCGTTCCAGGTGTGAAACTCGACGGTGCCCATCTGCACCGCCTCGATCACGGCGCAGATGTCGTCGGCCTGTATCAGACGGGCGTGCTCGAGATCCAGCGAGCGATCCAGCACGCGCATATGCGGCATCTTCAAGCGGCCACAATGGCGCTGGAAAAAACTCTCCGAATCCACACCTTCCGGTGCCCGCACGATGGACAGCGGCCGGCCGCGCAGATGTGGCATCAGCCTGTCCTTTACCGCCAGGTAATACTTCGCAAGCTGCATTTTGGTCGCGCCCGACTGCGTGTCGATTACCCGCTGCGGATTGCTGATCCCTATCCCGTCAACCAATGGCCGCGCGCTACGCGACTCTGGCATCGTTTTCCTCATGGATCAGCCAGCTTTCTTGGTCTTGCTGGCTGGCTTGCCCGTGGATGAGGCACCGGACTTGCTGGCCGTCTTGCCCGCCGGTTTGGCCTTGGCCTTGCGACTGGCTTTGCTGTCTCCCTTACCCTCCTGCTCATCCTCGTCGGATGCCCCGTCCTCTTCCGTAGCCGCCGCCTTGCCCTTCGCCGGCTTGGCGGCGAGGCTGCGCTTAAGCAGTTCGGTGAGATCAATGACATCGGCACTGCGCCGGTCCTCGGTCTCTTGCGGCGCACCCACCGCTTCCAGTTTGCCCTCCCGGGCTTTGGTCTCCACCAGGTCCATGATCCGCTCCTGGAAAGTGTCCTTGAACTGGGCGGGGTCCCATTTCTCGGTCATGTCTTCGACCAGCCTTTTCGCCATTTCCAGTTCGCGTTTGTTCAGGTCAGCGTTGAGTGCCTCTTCCTTTAGGTCCAGATACTCCACGCCGCGTACCTCCTCTGCCCAGCGCAGGGTATTCATCACCAGCGCCTTGCCCAGCGGCATCACCACCGCCAGGTGCTGCTTGTTGCGCAGCACCACGTTGGCGATACCGACCTTGCCAGTCTGGTTCAGGGTCTCGCGCAATAGCGCATAGACCTTCTCCCCACGTCGGTCGGGAGTCAGGTAGTACGGCGTGTCGATGTAGAGGAAGGAGATGTCCTTGGCATCGACGAAACAGACGATATCCACCGTCTGGGTCGCCTTGGGGTGCGCCGCCTTGATCTCTTCGTCGCTGATGACCACGTAGTGACCCTTCTCGTACTCCACCCCCTTGACGATATTTTCGCTCTCGATTTCCTCGCCGGTGGTCTTGTTGATGCGCTTGTAACCAACCCGGTCCATGCTGCGCTTGTCCAGCCAGTCGAAATCGATACCGCTGCGAGTCGTCGCCGGCACCAATGCCACCGGGATATGTACCAGCCCGAAGCTGACTGCGCCTTTCCAGATCGTACGAGGCATGGCGTTATCTCCTAAGGTGGGTAATCAACCGTTAACCACCGTGCCGCCATTAACGTGAATCACCTGGCCACTGACATAGGACGAATCGCTACTGGCCAGATAGACATAGGCCGGCGCGACTTCTTCCGGCTGCCCGGGGCGTTTGAATGGCACACTGGCACCGAATTCGGCCACCTTGTCCGCGTCGAAAGTCGAGGGGATCAGCGGCGTCCAGATCGGCCCTGGCGCCACGCCGTTTACGCGGATGCCGCGCTCGGCCAGGCTCATCGACAACGCACGGGTGAAGCCGACGATCGCGCCCTTGGTTGACGAATAATCGATCAGTATCGGGTTGCCCTTGTAGGCGGTGACCGACGTGGTATTGATGATCGAGGCGCCTTCGCCAAGGTGTGGCAGTGCCGCCTGCGTCATCTGGAACATGCCGAAGACGTTGGTGCGGAAGGTCTGCTCCCACTGCTGTTGGGTGACGTCCTCGAAGCGTTCCTGAGGGTGCTGTTCGGCGGCGTTATTGACCAGAATGTCGAGCTTGCCGAACTTGGCCAGGGTCTCATCGACGACTTTGCGGCAGACGGCTTCATCAGCCACGTCGCCGGCAAAGGTCAGGCACTGGCGCCCCTGTTCTTCCACAACTTGTCGGGTTTCATCGGCGTCCTGATGCTGGTCCAGATAGAGAATGGCCACGTCGGCGCCTTCGCGAGCGAACAGCACCGCTACCGAGCGCCCGATACCGCTGTCCCCGCCGGTGATGATCGCCACCTTGCCCTGCAGCTTGCCGGCGGCCTTGTAGTCTTCACCGCGAAACGCGGGACGAGGCGTCATTTCGCCTTCCTTGCCGGGTTCGGGTTGCTGCTGAGGGGGCAAAGTACTGGTTTCTTCGGCCATGCTAGTTCCTCCGTCAGAATCTACCTGTCTGCGAAGGACTGAGCGGCCGGTCGAAAAGTTTCTACCGGGTGATGAGAGGCGACCCCAGGATGGGTTATTCGAGGCTCAGGACGATGCGGCCTCGCGCCTCGCCACTTTCCAGATATTGGTGAGCGGCGACGGCCTCTTCGAAGGGAAACACCTTATCGATCTGCGGGGTGACCAGCCGATCGGCCGTCAGCTGGTTGATATGCAGCAAGGCACGCTCTACCGCTTCGTGGTTCTGCTTGATACCCAGCTCCGGCTGGCCAGTGAAATCACAGAGGCAATGCAGGAAGAACTTGAAGTTCTTCTTGAACGCGGCACACGCGGGAAAAGCTGTTTCATTGCCGCCAATCATTCCGTAGAGAATAAGCTTGCCTCGCGGGGCGATGACATCGCCGAGCAGCTTCATCTGCGAGCCACCACAGGAGTCGAGCACGACTTCCACGCCCTTGCCGTCGGTAATCCTTTCGAGACGGCCAACCAGGTCTTCCTCTTCGGTGGCGATGACCGTTTCGGCCCCCAGACTCAGCAGAAACTCCCGATCTTCGCTGTAGGCGCAGGTGGCGATGACTCGCGCACCAAGCGCTTTGGCCAGCTGCACCGCGGCCGGGCCAGTGCAATGCCTGGCTTGTGTGACCAGCACGTATTGGCCAGGCTCGAGCTGTGCCAACTCGACCAGGGCAAAGTACGAGATCAGCAATGGCGTGTAATGCACGGACGCTTCGATGGGACTGAGCATGGCGGGATAGTGCACTAGCGCCTGCTGAGGAACGCGCACATGCTCGCCGTAAAGCGGGTAGTCATTGAGATCGTGCGCAGGGAAACTGGCGACCCGGTCACCAATGGCAAACCCCACGACATTTTCACCCACGGCCTCGACCACACCGGCCACCTCGCTCCCCAGCCCCGCCGGCAGCCGCGCGTGACGCGGCGCGAGATTCTGCCGCCAAAGCACATCGTTCCAGCTGACGCCGATCGCGGCGACATTCACCAGCACCTCACCAGGGCCGGGCTTGGGTGTCTCCTGCTGCTCGTAACGCAGCACTTCGGCAGGACCGAACTGGTGGAACCGGATGATGCGGGACATGGAAAGACCCCTCGATTACTACTGTGTTGAAGACTCTATCTGTCCAGCGGCCACAACTCCAGCCGCCCGGACGCATTCCGGTCAATAGTTGCCATGCCCGCCAATGATGATTAACCGCAGGCGCGGCCGTATGTATCTGCGCATCGCCGGAGCTTCATGCCATTTGTGAGCAGGAATGGGCATGCGTGCCGCCCTTTTATCTGTCTAGAATGCAGTCGCAACTATTCAGGAAACGACTTACCGTCTGACCGCTGCATTAAGTGAATGGCATGAATCGCAACGACCTTCGCCGTGTGGATCTGAACCTGCTGATCGTTTTTGAGACGCTGATGCACGAGCGTAGCGTGACCCGCGCGGCGGAAAAGCTGTTTCTCGGCCAGCCGGCGATCAGCGCTGCGCTGGCTCGCTTGCGTACGCTATTCGACGACCCGCTGTTCGTGCGCACCGGTCGCAGCATGGAACCTACCGCCCGCGCCGAAGAAATCGCTCGGCTGCTGTCGCCGGCGCTGGATTCGATTTCTACCGCCGTCAGTCGCGCCTCGACGTTCGACCCCGCGACCAGCAATCAGGTCTTCCGGATCGGCCTGACCGATGAAGTCGAATTCGCCCTGCTCCCCTCTTTACTGCGCCGCATCCGCGCCGAAGCCCCAGGCGTGGTACTGGTCGTGCGTCGCGCCAACTACCTGCTGGTGCCAGGCCTGCTGGCTTCCGGCGAGATCTCGGTGGGGGTCTGCTACACCGAAGAACTGCCGGCCAACGCCAAACGCAGGATATTGCGTCGCCCCAAGCCGATGCTGCTGCGGGCCGACTCTATTCCCGGGCACATCACCATGGAGGATTACTGCTCGCGGCCCCATGCGATGGTGTCCTTCGCGGGCGATCTCAACGGATATATCGACGAAGAGCTGGCACTGCGCGGCTGCAAGCGGCGGGTCGTGCTCGCTGTGCCGCAGTTCAATGGACTGGCGAGTCTGTTGGCGGGTACCGACCTGGTCGCCACGGTGCCGGATTATGCCGCAGCCGCCCTGGCCGCCAACGGTGGGGTGCGCGCCGAGCCGTTGCCGTTCGAGACCAGCCAGGATTTCCAGTTGTCCATGGCCTGGCGCGGTGCGCAGGACAACGATCCCGCCGAGCGCTGGTTGCGCTCGCGCATCCAGATGTTCGTCGGAGACCCCGATAGCCTGTAGGGTGGAAAACGGCAACGCCTTTTCCACGTGCACTGGCAACAGAAGGAAGACCTGAAGCCGTTCCCCCTACCCCGATATCGCCGCGCACGATGATGCTTGGCATCTAACCATCACCGCCGATGATATTCACCTTCGCCTGGTTCGATTTCTACTGCACCTTCTGACCGAGCAGACTCCGCCCATCGATAAATCCAAGTTGCGGAGTCAAGCATGGATCGTTCACTCAACGCATTGCGTTTTCCTGTTGTCGCGCTGGCTGTGATCTTCGCTGCTGCGTGCAGCAAGCCCCCTGAAGCCACGCAATCGGCGGCACCTGCGCCGGCAGTCAGCGTCGCCGAAGTCATCAAGCATCAAGTCACCGAATGGGACGAGCTTACCGGGCGGCTGGAAGCCCCGGAGTCAGTGCAGATTCGTCCCCGGGTTTCCGGCTTTATCGACCGGGTCGCCTTCCATGAAGGTGCCTTGGTAAAAAAAGGCGATCTGCTGTTCCAGATCGACCCACGCCCTTTCGAAGCACAGGTAAAGCGGCTTGAAGCCGAGCTGCAGCAGGCTCGAGCGATGCAGCAGCGTACGGCTAGCGAAGCACAGCGCGGCGAACGGCTGCGTGCCAGCAATGCCATTTCCGCTGAGCTGGCCGATGCCCGCGCCAGTGCCGCCAGCGAGGCGAAATCCGCCACCGCAGCCATCCAGGCTCAGCTGGAAGCCGCACGACTCGATCTCGGCTTCACTCGCGTGACCGCCCCCATCGATGGCCGTGTAGGTAGCGCGCTGGTCACCGCGGGCAATCTGGTCAACTCGGGCGAGGCGCTGCTGACCACGCTGGTATCCACCGACAAGGTGTACGCCTATTTCGAAGCCGACGAGCGCACCTACCTGAAGTACCGCGAACTGGCACGCGAAGGTCAGCGGGGAGACGCAACGCCCGTCTACCTCGGGCTGTCCAGCGAGGACGGCCATCCACACCTGGGCTACATGAACTTCATTGACAACCAGGTCGACCCCCGTACCGGAACCATTCGCGGCCGCGCGGTGTTCGACAACCGCGACGGTCGCTTCACCCCGGGGCTTTACGCCCGTCTGAAGCTGGTCGGCAGCGCCACCTACGACGCAGTGCTGATCAAGGACGTGGCGGTAGGGACGGATTTGGGTAAGAAGTTCGTTCTGGTGCTTGAGGAAGACGGCAAGGTTGCTTACCGCGCAATCGAACTGGGGCCGAAACTCGAAGGGTTGCGCATCGTCCGCAGTGGCCTTGGCGAAGGCGAGACCATCGTGGTCAATGGTCTGCAGCGAATCCGCCCGGGCAATACGGTAGAGCCGAAGAGTGTGCCCATGGCCGACGCCGACACGCTCGCCACTCTGCAGGAGCAACACCGCACGATCAGCGCCGCGCTCAAGCCGCAGGTGGTCGATCGCAGCGTGCTTCAGCCGCCTAGCGGCTGAGACCAGCGCTCCACCGCAACCCTCGTTGCACCTCAAAACAACAGATTCCGCAGGGTGCGTCGTGCGCACCCCTCGCCCCGGAGTGCGCCATGAATTTCTCCCAATTCTTTATCAAGCGGCCGATTTTCGCCGCCGTGCTGTCGCTGGTGATTCTCATCGGCGGGGCGATCTCGCTGTTCCAGTTGCCCATCAGCGAATATCCCGAGGTGGTTCCGCCCACGGTAGTGGTGCGCGCCGATTACCCGGGCGCCAACCCCAAGGTCATCGGCGAAACCGTCGCTTCGCCGCTGGAACAGGCCATTACCGGCGTGGAGGGCATGCTCTATATGTCCTCCCAGGCTACGGCCGACGGCAAGCTTACGCTGACCATCACCTTCGCTCTCGGCACCGACCTGGACAATGCCCAAGTGCAGGTGCAGAACCGCGTGACCCGCACCATGCCGACCCTGCCCACCGAGGTGCAGCGCCTTGGGGTGACGGTGGACAAGGCCTCGCCGGACCTGACCATGGTGGTCCACCTGACGTCGCCGGACGAGCGCTACGACATGCTGTACCTGTCCAATTACGCGGCGATCAATGTGAAGGACGAGCTGGCACGACTGGACGGTGTTGGCGATGTGCAACTGTTCGGCCTCGGCGACTACTCGTTGCGCGTCTGGCTCGATCCCGACAAGGTCGCCTCGCGCAATCTCACCGCCACTGATGTGGTCAATGCGATCCGTGAACAGAACCGTCAGGTCGCGGCAGGCTCTCTTGGTGCGCCGCCCGCACCGGGCGCCACCGAGTTTCAGCTGGCAATCAACGCGCAGGGTCGCCTGATCAACGAGGAAGAGTTTGAGAACATCATCATTCGCGCCGATCAAGACGGTGCGATTACCCGGCTACGGGATGTCGCCCGGGTGGAGCTGGGTTCGAGCCAGTACGCGCTGCGTTCACTGCTGAACAACCAACCCGCCGTGGCCATGCCAATCTTCCAACGGCCCGGCTCGAACGCGATCGAGATATCCGATTCGGTCCGTGCACGCATGGCCCAGCTGAAGGAAAGCTTTCCCGAGGGCGTGGACTACGAAATCGTCTACGACCCGACCATCTTCGTCCGCGGCTCCATCGAAGCGGTGGTGCATACGCTGCTCGAAGCCATCGTACTGGTGGTGCTGGTGGTGATTCTGTTCCTGCAGACGTGGCGCGCTTCGATCATTCCGCTGGCTGCCGTGCCGGTGTCGCTCATTGGCACCTTCGCGGTCATGCACATGCTCGGCTTCTCGCTCAACGCGCTGTCGCTGTTCGGCCTGGTGCTGGCCATCGGCATCGTGGTGGACGACGCGATAGTCGTGGTGGAAAACGTCGAGCGCAATATCGCCCTCGGCAAGTCCCCCGTGGAGGCCACCCGGCAGGCCATGAGAGAAGTGACCGGCCCGATCATCGCGACCGCCTTGGTGCTGTGCGCCGTGTTCATTCCAACCGCGTTCATCTCCGGGTTGACGGGGCAGTTCTATCAACAGTTCGCGCTGACCATCGCGATTTCCACCGTGATCTCCGCGTTCAATTCGCTGACGCTCTCCCCCGCGCTGGCCGCCGTACTGTTGCGCAGCCACGATGCGCCCAAGGATGGTTTCTCCCGTTTGCTGGACAGGCTGTTCGGGGCTTGGTTGTTCCGCCCCTTCAACCGGGCGTTCGAGCGCTCCAGCCATGGCTACGTCAGTGCCGTCAGGCGCATCCTGCGTGGTAGCGCTGTCGCCCTTCTCGTCTATCTCGGGCTGGTAGGCCTGGGTTATGCCGGTTTCTCCAGCACCCCGACCGGCTTCGTGCCACCGCAGGACAAGCAGTACCTGGTGGCCTTCGCCCAATTGCCTGACGCCGCCACGCTCGACCGCACCGAAGACGTGATCAAGCGCATGTCGCAGATCGCCGGCGAACATCCCGGCGTGGAGAACACCGTGGCGTTCCCGGGCCTGTCGATCAATGGGTTCACAAACAGCTCAAACAGCGGCATCGTCTTCGTCACCCTGAAAGACTTCGGCCAACGCAAGGACCAGAGCATGTCCGCCGGAGCCGTTGCCGCAGATCTCAACGGTAAGTTTTCGGTGATCCAGGAAGCCTATCTCGCCATCTTCCCGCCGCCACCGGTTCAGGGCCTCGGCACCATAGGCGGCTTCCGTGTGCAGGTGCAGGACCGTGGCGACCTTGGTTACGAGGAGCTGTATCGGCAAGTGCAGAACGTCATCGCCAAGAGCTCCGACTATCCGGAGCTAGCCGGCCTGTTCACCAGCTATCAGGTGAATGTGCCGCAGGTAGACGCTGATATCGACCGGGAAAAGGCCAGAACTCACGGCGTGGCCATCGACCAGATATTCGACACCATGCAGGTGTATCTGGGCTCGCTGTATGCCAATGACTTCAACCGCTTCGGCCGTACCTATCAGGTCAACGTCCAGGCCGATCAGAAGTTCCGCCTGGCACCCGAGCAGATCGGCCAACTGAAAGTACGCAATGACCGTGGCGAGATGGTCCCGCTGTCGACTTTCGTCAAGGTCAGCGACAGTGCCGGACCGGACCGGGTGATGCACTACAACGGCTTCCTTACCGCAGAGATCAATGGCGCTGCAGCGCCGGGTTACAGCTCGGGGCAGGCCGAAGCCGCCATGGAGCGTTTGCTGAAGGCCGAGCTGCCCAACGGCATGAGCTACGAATGGACCGAGCTGACCTACCAGCAGATCCTCGCCGGCAACACCGCGATGTTCGTCTTCCCGCTCTGCGTGCTGCTTGCCTTCCTGGTGTTGGCCGCACAGTACGAAAGCTGGAGCCTGCCGCTGGCGGTAATCCTGATCGTGCCGATGACGCTGTTGGCGGCTATCACCGGGGTGATCATTTCCGGTGGCGACAACAATGTCTTCACCCAGATCGGCCTGATCGTACTCGTGGGCCTGGCCTGCAAGAACGCGATCCTGCTGGTGGAATTCGCCAAGGACAAACAGGAGGAAGGCATGGATCGGCTGGCCGCAATCCTCGAGGCCTGCCGGCTCAGGTTGCGCCCGATCCTGATGACCAGCTTCGCCTTCATCATGGGTGTGGTACCGCTGGTGCTGTCCAGCGGTGCCGGTGCCGAAATGCGCCATGCCATGGGCGTCGCGGTATTCAGCGGCATGCTCGGGGTGACTTTCTTCGGTCTGCTGCTGACCCCGGTGTTCTATTTGGTGATCCGCGCGTTCGTCGAGAAGCGTGAGGAGAAAAAAGCTGTACTTAAGGAGGCAAATGCATGAAGACGGTTCTTACCACTCCCCTCTTGCTTGCGACCGTACTGGCATTGAGCGCCTGCGCGGTCGGCCCCGATTACCGAGCGCCGGAGACGGACCCGGCCCAGATCGACCTGGCCAGTGCGGCTGACTTCGACCGTTCGCGCTTCCAGGCCGCCTGGTGGCGCCAGTTCGAAGACCCCACGCTCGACGCGCTGGTCAGCCAAGCGCTGGCGGAAAACCGCGAGCTGCGCATCGCCTTTTCAAGGCTGCGTGTGGCCCGCTCGATTCGCGACGATGATGCTAATGACCGTTTCCCAACAGTGACCGCTGGCGCCACAGCCGAATATGGCAAGGCCCAGCAACCGGGTTTCAGCGAGCAGCGCAGCAACATCGAGCGCTACGATCTGGGCCTGGACATGGCCTGGGAGCTGGACCTGTTCGGCCGAATCCAGCGCCTAATCGAATCCAGCGAGGCGCAGACCGAGGCCGCCGAAGCCGAGCTCTATCAGCTGCAGGTGAGCCTGATTGCCGAGCTGGTGGACGCCTATGGGGAGCTGCGTGGTGCACAGCTGCGCGAACGCATCGCGCGGGAAAACCTGAGTTATCAGTGGGATTCCTATCGTTTGACCGAACAACTTCGCGACGCGGGGATGGGCAGCGAACTGGACGTATTGCGTGCCGACGCGCGCCTGGCCGCCACCGAGGCCACCCTGCCGCAATTGCAGGCGAGGCAAACTCGCGCAACCAATCGCATCGCGACCCTGCTTGGCCAGCGTGCCGACCGGCTCAGCGTCGATCTTTCGCCGCGCGATCTGCCTGCAGTGGCCAAGGCATTGCCGATCGGCGATCCCGGCGAGCTGTTGCGGCGGCGTCCCGATATTCGCGCTGCCGAACGGCAATTGGCCGCTGCAACGGCTAATGTGGGCGTAGCGACCGCTGATCTGTTCCCGCGGGTGAGTCTGTCCGGCTTTCTCGGTTTCATCGCCGGGCGCGGTTCGCAGATCGGCAGCAGTGCCGCGCAAGCCTGGGGCCTGGCGCCAAGCATCAGCTGGGCGGCGTTCGACACGGGCAGCGTACGCGCCCGCCTGCGCGGTGCCGAAGCCGACGCAGAAGGCGCGCTTGCCAGCTATGAACAGCAGGTACTGTTGGCGCTGGAGGAATCGGAAAACGCCTTCAGCGACTATGCCCGTGCACAGCAACGGCTACTGTCGCTCTTGCGCCAGTCAGGGGCCAGTCGGGCAGCGGCGCAGCAGGCAGAGATTCGCTACCGGGAAGGCACCGTGGATTTTCTGGTGCTGCTGGACGCCGAACGCGAAAGACTCGCCTCCGAGGATGCCCAGGCACAGGCGGAAGTGGAAGTCTATCGGGGCGTCGTCGCGCTCTACAAGGCATTGGGCGGAGGATGGCAGCTCAGCAGCGGCTGATCGCTCTAGCATGGGCGTTTGCGGCTAAAAATGTGACCTGTGCCAAGTCCCATGGTGGTTTTACAAGAAAGGGCTTTTGAAGATGCCGCTAATTTGGCATAAGGCTCTGTTGACGCGCAGATGAAATCCGTCTGTCGCATGCACTGCCATCCAACACAGAGAAGAGCCGTTCATGATCAAGCCGATCGTCACTCTCGCCGGCCTGGTATTCGCCATGGTCGGCGCAGCTGCCCATGCCGACCCCATCGTAATCAAGTTCGCACATGTGGTTGCCGAGGACACTCCGAAGGGTAAAGGCGCCTTGATGTTCAAGCGTCTGGTCGAGGAACGACTGCCCGGCCAGGTAGCGGTCGAGGTGTACCCGAACTCGACGTTGTATGGCGATGCCAACGAACTCGAGGCGCTGCGCAACAATGAAGTGCAATTGCTGGCGCCGTCGCTGGCGAAGTTCGAGCAATACACAAAACAGGTCCAGGTATTCGATCTGCCGTTCCTGTTCGATGATCTGGAAGCGGTCAACCGTTTCCAGAAACGCGCCAAGGGCCGTCAGCTGCTGCGCGCGATGGAAGGCGAAAACATCACCGGTCTGGCCTACTGGCACAACGGGATGAAACAGCTTTCAGCCACGCGTGCGCTACGCCTGCCAAACCACGCCTCGGGGCTGGCCTTCCGCATCCAGCCTTCGGCAGTGCTGGAATCGCAGTTCGCCCAGCTCGGGGCCTCAACCAAGAAGCTCGCCTTCGCCGATGTATTCGCCTCGCTGCAGAACGGTACCGTTCAGGGCGCTGAGAATCCCTGGTCGAATATCTACAGCAAGAACATGCACACCGTGCAGCCTTTCATCACCGAAACCAACCACGGCGTACTCGACTACATGCTCGTCAGCAACACGCGCTTCTGGTTTGGTATCCCGCACCAGATCCGCACCGAGCTGGAAGGCATCATCGACGAGGTCACCTACGAGGTGAACCGCGCCGCCGAAGCCGCCAACCAGGCCGACCGCGAGCGTATTCGCCAGTCCGGTACGTCGGAGATCATCACCCTGACCGCCGATGAGCGCGAAGCCTGGCGCGAGAAGATGCGTCCGGTGTGGCAGCAATTCGAGGCGGCGATCGGTGAAGACATCGTCAAGGCCGCTCAGACCGTCAACCGCAAACAGCGCGAGTGACTTATGGCGCAGGCACCGCTGGTTCGTCCAGCTGGTGCCGACGTCAGTCTTTCCCAGCCGCCATTGGCGGCTCCTCTTCCAGCTGATCGCTGTGCCAGCCGCCGCCCAGCGCGGTAATCAGCTGAACGCTGGCAATCAGGCGGCCAGTCAGCAGCGATAGATTAGTGCGCTCATTATTCAGCGCTGTCGTCTGTACGGTCGCGACACTCAGAAAGTCCACAGTGCCGGCGCGATACTGGTTTTCGATCAGGCGCAACGATTCTTGCGCCGCTTCGAGCGCCTCCTGCTGCACCAGGGCTTCTTCCGCCATGACCCGCAACTGCACCAGGCTGTCTTCCACTTCACGGAAACTGTCCAGCACTGTTTGCCGATAGTTGGCTACGGTCTGGTCATAGCCAGCCTCGGCCTGTTCGATCTGCGAGCGAATCAGTCCGCCGTCGAACAACGTCATTGCAAACTCAGGCCCGATGGACCAGAAGCGGTTGGGAGTCTGGATCCAGTTATCCAGTGTGCCGCTGCGATAACCGCCGGCGGCACCAAGGCTCAGACTGGGAAACCAGGCCGTCTTGGCGACGCCGATCTCGGCATTGGCGGCCATGACGTCCCGCTCGGCTGCTGCCACGTCGGGCCGCCGCTCCAACAGTTGCGAAGGCAGCAGACTCGGGATCTGTGGCAGCTGCGGCAGCGCGTCGACTTCTGCCAGCGCGAACTCCGCTGGTGGCACGCCGATCAGCACGGCAATGGCGTGCTCCAGCTGCGCCCGTTGGTACTGGAGATCGATCGACTGGGCTTCGGTACTCTTGAGCTGGGTCCGCGCCTGGGCGATGTCGGAGCGGCCGACGATCCCGGCACGATATTGGTTCTCGCTGATGCGCAAGGAGCGCGCATAGGCTTCGACTGTGGCGTCGAGCAAACGCTTCTGGGCGTCCAGCACGCGCAGCTGTAGGTAGTTCTGCACCAGCTCCGATTGCAGGCTGAGGCGTACTGCCGCCAGATCGGCCGAGCTGGCCTGCATGTTCGCCCGACTCGATTCCAGTCCTCGACGCAGACGGCCCCACAGGTCCAGCTCCCAGCTGGCGGAGAAGTTCAGGTCATAGCTCTGGGAGATTCCGCCGCCGCCCGAACTGGTCACGGTAGAGCCGTCCGGCAGTCTCGTGATGCTACTGCCCGCCCCCCGGCCGGCACGGGTCTTGCCGACATTGCTGGACAGCGACGGGAAGAATCCCGCCCTGGCGCCACGCACCAGCGCCCGCGCTTGACGATATTGGGCTTCAGCGGCCGCCAGGTCCTGATTGGACAGGTTCAGCCTTTCCACCAGCGCATTCAGCTCGGCATCGCCGTATACCTGCCACCAGGAACCACCCAGAAACTGGTCCGAGGGTGTAGCCAGTTTCCAGCCTTCGGCTTGCTTGAAGGCCAGCGGGGTCTGCAGCTCCGGGCGTTGGTAGTCCGGGCCCAAGGTACAAGCGCTCAGCGACAGTGCCATGATCAACGCAGGCAATGGACGCAGGGTGGTTTTTAACGAAAGGCAACTCATAGCGGATTTTCCAGGGCGGCATCGGTGCGTGTGCCGCGCCAATGATTGAAGCGATGGCGCAGTCGGTCCAGGTATAGATAGACCACTGGCGTGGTGTAGAGCGTGAGGACTTGACTCAGCATCAGGCCGCCGATGATGGTCAGACCCAGTGGCTGACGCATCTCCGCACCTTCCGCGCCGCCCAGCAGCAACGGCAGCGCGCCGAGTATCGCGGCCATTGTGGTCATCAGGATGGGCCGAAAACGCAACAGACAGGCCCGCCGGATGGATTCGTCCGGTGACAGTCCATCGTTGCGCTCGAACTGCAAAGCCAGATCGATCATCAGGATGGCGTTCTTCTTCACCACGCCGATCAAGAGAAACAAGCCGAGCAGCGAGATCAGGCTGAACTGTTCTCCGGTGAGGATGATTGCCAGCAGTGCGCCAACCCCGGCCGAGGGTAAGGTCGAGAGGATGGTAAGCGGGTGGATGTAACTTTCGTACAGTACGCCAAGCACGATGTACACGAGCAGCAAGGCGCCGAGGATCATCAATGGCTGCCCCTCCTGCGTGGACTGGAATACGCTGCCGGTACCGCCGAGACGCCCCTGTACGTCGGTCGGCATACCAATCGCCGCAACCGCACGTTCAATGGCAAGGGTCGCCTGATCCAGGCTGACACCGGGGGCCAGGTCGAAGTCGATATTCTCGGCCGCGAATTGCCCATCGTGGCTGACCCTGTCTTCCTCCAGGCTCCGCTCGTAACGAGCGAACGCCGAGAGCGGTACGCGGCGCCCATCCTCGGTAATCACACTGATCTGCTCGAGCACCTCCGGATGCTGTGCGTAGGCCGGATCGACCTCCATCACCACCCGGTATTGGTTAAGCGACTCGTAGATGGTGGAAATCTGCCGCTGACTGAAGGCATTGTTGAGCAGCGTCGTCACGGTGCTCATGTCGATACCGAGTCGTTTGGCGGCATCGCGGTCGATCTTGAGGCTGATCTGCTGGGCGCCCTCGCCTTCGTTGGCATCGATACTTGTCAGCTCCGGCAATGCCATCAGCGCGCGATTGACCTGGGGAACCCAGGTACGCAGGTCGCCCAGATCGCTGGCAAGCAAGGTGTAGGCATACTGGGAACTGCTCTGTCGTCCGCCACCGAACTGCAGGTCCTGGTCGGCCATCAGAAACAGGCGGCCACCGGGGACCTTGGGTTGATTGGCCCGTATGCGCTCGATGACCTGCTGCGCTGATATTCGGCGCTCGCTCAAGGGTTTGAGACGTACGATCATGAAGGCATTGTTGATGCCACCTTCTCCACCGATGAAACCGGCAACGCTTTCCACCGCAGGGTCGGCCAGCACCGCCTTGCGGTAGATATCCATCTTCGGCTGCATCACCTGGAACGACAGGCCATCGTCACCACGGATGAAGCCGATCAGCTGGCCCGTGTCCTGCTGCGGAAGGAATATCTTCGGCACCTGCACGTAGAGCACCACGTTCAAGGCGACGGTCGCCAGCAAGGTGAACAGCGTGATCCGCCGGTGGCGCAGCGCCCAGCCGAGCGAGCGGTCGTAGTGGCGTAGCAACCACTGGTGTGCATCGTGGCTCCAGCGATGCAGGCGGCCTTCATGCTGCGCATCGTGCGGCCTCAGCCAGCGTGCACAGAGCATGGGGGTCAATGTCAGTGAAACCAGCAGCGAGACCAGAATGGCTGCTGCCAGGGTGATGGAGAACTCGCGAAACAGGCGCTCCACGATTCCACCCATGAACAGGATCGAAACGAACACCACCACCAGCGACAGGTTCATCGACAGCAACGTGAAGCCCACTTCTCGCGTACCGATGTAGGCCGCCCGCATGGGCGAAACCCCTTCGTCGATATGCCGGGCAATGTTCTCCAGCACCACGATCGCATCGTCCACCACCAAACCGGCAGCGAGGATCAGTGCCATCAGCGACAGCACGTTGAGCGAGAAGCCGAACAGGTACATCACCGCGAAAGTGCCGACCAGCGACACGGGAACCGCCAGCGCCGGGATCAATGCCGTACGCAAGTGACCGAGAAACACAAACACCAGGACGATGACCAGACCCACGGCGATGATCAGGGTTCGCTCGGCCTCATGGAGCGTGGCGCGAATCACCGGAGAGCGATCCATTGCCACCGACAGTTCGACGCTGCCCGGCAGAATGGCCTGCAGCGCTGGCAGCTCGCTGCGAATACCTTCAATGGTCTCGATGATATTGGCGCCGGCCTGGCGGTTTACGATCAGCAGCACGGCCTGGTCGTTGTTGAAGAAACCGTCGTTGTAGCGATTTTCCACGGCATCATGTACGCGGGCGACATCGCGCAGGCGCAGCGCCGCGCCGTCCTGGTAACGAATGATCAGCGGAAGATAATCGGCAGCGGTGCGAAGCTGGTCATTGGCCCGGACCTGCCAGTGACGATCGGCATCTTCGACCATGCCCTTGGGGCGCCGTACGTTGGCCCCAACAATTGTCTGTCGTACCTCGTCCAGCGAGACGCCGTACTGTTCCAGCTGTTGCGGTTGCAACTCAACGCGCACGGCCGGCAAGGAGCTGCCTCCGACCTGCACCTCACCTACGCCTGGAACCTGCGACAGCTTCTGCGCAAGGATGGTCGAAGCCACGTCGTAGAGTTGGCCTTTATCAAGCGTCTCGGAGGTTAGCGACAGCACCATGATCGGCGCCTGTGCCGGGTTCACCTTGCGGTAGGTCGGCATGCTGCGCATCCCGCTGGGCAACAGGTTGCGCGACGCATTGATCGCGGCCTGCACCTCGCGGGCCGCACCATTGATGTCCCGGTCCAGATCGAACTGAATGGTGATGCGCGTCGAGCCCTGGCTGCTGCGGCTGCTCATCTGGCTAACGCCAGCGATGCTTCCCAGCGAGCGCTCCAACGGCGTTGCGACGCTGGACGCCATGATCTCCGGGCTGGCACCAGGCAGGCTCGCCTGCACGGTGATCACCGGGAAATCCATATCCGGCAATGGCGATACCGGCAGCAGACCGAAGCTCACGCCACCCAGCAGCAGTATCGCCAAGCTGAGCAACATGGTGGCAACGGGACGAGCGATGAAAGGCGCGGAAAGGTTCATGTCGTCCGGCTTCCGACCTGCAGCATCGCCATCATGCCTCCACCTTCTGCCCTGTCGCGTCCCGCCGGCCGAAACGACTGTCCAATCGATCGAAGAACAGATAGATCACCGGCGTAGTGAACAGCGTCAGCAGTTGACTGAGCAGCAAGCCGCCCACCAGCACCAGGCCCAGCGGCTGTCGCAATTCGGCGCCGGAGCCGGACGCAAGCATCAATGGAATTGCACCGAACAACGCCGCCAGAGTGGTCATCAGAATCGGGCGGAAGCGCAGCAAGGCGGCACGGAAGATAGCGTCTTGCGGACTCATGCCCTGATGGCGCTCGGCCTCCAGGGCGAAGTCGATCATCATGATCGCGTTCTTCTTGACGATGCCGATCAGCAGGATGATGCCGATGATGGCAATCAGGCCCAGATCATTGCCAGTCAGCAGCAAGGCGAGCAAGGCCCCGACCGCCGCAGAAGGCAAGGTGGAGAGAATGGTAATCGGATGGATATAGCTCTCGTAGAGTACGCCAAGCACGATGTACATGGTGATCACGGCAGCCAGAATCAGCAGCAGGGTGCTCGATAGAGAAGCGCGGAACGCTTCGGCTGCGCCTTGGAAACGAGTTTGGATGCCGGCCGGCAGGCCGATTTCGGCTTCCACCCCTTCGATGATCTCGACGGCCTCGCCCAAAGACACGCCCTCGGCGAGGTTAAACGATAGCGTCACCGCCGGGAACTGGCCGATATGGTTGATCAGCAACGGCGCCGAACGCTGTTCCAGACGTGCCAGACTCGACAGCCGCACCGGCGTGCCACCCTCGCTCTGGACGAACACCTGCTCCAGCGCTTGTGGTCCGAGGCGATCGCTCGCCTCCGCCTCAAGCACCACGCGGTACTGGCTGGCCTGGGTGAAGATGGTCGATATCTGCCGCTGGCCGAACGCGTCGTAGAGCGCATCGGTGATGGCCGATACCTGAATACCCATGCGAGCGGCGGCGTCACGATCGATTTCCAGGAATATCTGCAAACCGTTGCTCTGCAGGTCACTGGTTACATCGGTGAGCTCGGGACGCTCACCCAGGGCCTCCACCAGTTTCGGCGTCCACTCCTGCAGCAGCTCGCTGTCCGGCGACTCGAGGCTGAACTGGAACTGGGTGCGGCTGATCCGATCCTCGATGGAAAGATCCTGCACCGGCTGCATGAACAGCTGAATACCAGGCAACTTCGCCAGCTCGGGCCGCAGGCGGTCAATGACCTGGGTGGCGGTAACGTCACGCTCGGCGTGGGGCTTGAGATTGATCAGCACGCGACCGCTGTTGAGCGTGACGTTGTCACCATCCACACCTATGTAGGATGAAAGGCTGGCTACCGCCGGGTCGGCGAGGATCACTCTGGAAAGCGACTGCTGGCGCTCGCTCATGGCGCTGAACGACACCGACTGCGGCGCCTCGCTGATACCTTGAATCACCCCGGTGTCTTGCACTGGGAAGAAGCCCTTGGGCACCGCGAGGTAAAGCACCACGGTCAAGCCCAGCGTGGCCACGGCCACCAGTAACGTCAGCGTCTGATGCCGGAGCACCCAAGTCAGCCAGCGCGAGTAGCCACCGATCAGCCGCTCGACCCAATCCGGTTTGGTGTCTTCGACCTTGGCCGGCTTGAGCAACTTGGCGCACATCATCGGAGTCAGGGTCAGCGAAACCACCAGGGAAATCAGGATAGCCACCGCCAGGGTGATGGCGAACTCGCGAAACAGCCGCCCCACCACGTCCTGCATGAACAGCAGCGGAATCAGTACGGCAATCAGCGAAAAGGTCAACGAGATCAGGGTGAAACCAATCTGTTTGGCGCCCTTCAGCGCCGCATTCAGGGGTGTCTCGCCTTCTTCCAGGTGGCGCGTGATGTTTTCCAGCATGACGATGGCATCGTCCACCACGAACCCGGTGGCAATGGTCAATGCCATCAACGTCAGGTTGTTCAGTGAGAAGCCTGCCAGGTGCATCACCGCGAAGGTGCCTACCAGTGACAGCGGCACGGCAATCGATGGAATGATCGTTGCCGAGAGCTTTTTCAGGAATATGAAAGTGACCATGACCACCAGAATGGTCGCCAGTATCAGCTCGTGCTGTACGTCGGTGACCGCAGCACGGATGGTCTGGGTACGGTCGGTGAGTATCGCCACATCGAGCCCGGCGGGCATGCTGGCGCTGATTTCCGGCAACAGCGCCTGGATACGCTCGACTACCTCAATGACGTTCGCACCTGGCTGACGCTGGATGTTCAGCAGCACCGCCTGGCTTTCGTTGGCCCAGGCGGCCAGGCGCTCGTTCTCGGCACCGTCGATGATGCTCGCCACGTCGCGCAGCCGCAGCGTCGCGCCCTCCTCGTAATTGAGGATCAGGTCGGCATATTCCTCGGGGCTTTTCAGCTGGTCGTTGGCGTCCAGCATTGATACACGCGTGGGACCATCGAAATTGCCCTTGGGCTGATTGACGTTGGCGCTGGTGACCAGGCTGCGCACATCGGAAAGTGTCAGGCCGTACGCCGCCAATGCCTCGGGATTGACGCGAATGCGCACCGCTGGCCGCTGACCTCCGGCGATGCTGACCAGCCCCACCCCGCTGATCTGCGCCAGTTTCTGCGCCATGCGGGTATCGACCAGATCATGCAGTTGCGGCAACGGCAGGCTGTCGGACGTCACCGCCAGGGTTATCACCGGCGTGTCGGCCGGATTGACCTTGTTATAGATGGGTGGCGCTGGAAGATCATCGGGCAGCAGATTGTCCGCCGCATTGATCGCGGCCTGAACCTCCTGTTCGGCTACATCCAGCTCCACCTCCAACGAAAAGCGCAGGGTGATTACCGACGCACCGCCGGAGCTGGTCGAAGACAGCTGCGTAAGCCCCGGCATCTGGCCGAACTGGCGTTCAAGCGGCGCCGTGACGGCGCTAGTCATCACCTCAGGGCTTGCGCCGGGGTATAGCGTGATTACCCGAATGGTCGGGTAATCCACCTGCGGCAACGCGGCCACCGGCAGCATGCGGTAGGCGATCAGGCCTGCCAGCAGGATTGCGACCATCGTCAAGGTGGTTGCAACTGGCCGCAGGATGAACAGCCGCGAAAGGTTCATTGCGCAGGACGCTCCCGTGCTTCCTCGCCACCGACCTTCGGGTTGGCAGCGGCCTCTTCGGCCAATCGCGCCCTGTCCACGACTTCCACCTGACTGCCATCGCGCAGACGATCGGTACCCTCCATCACGACGCGCTCACCAGCGGCCAGGCCGCTGAGCACCACCGTGGTTTCGCCGTTGCTTGGGCCTATCTCAAGGGTGCGCAGTTCTACCTTGTCGTCATCACCCACCACGTAGGCGAAGTTGCCACGCGAGCCAAACTGCAGTGCCGCAGAGGGCATCAAAATGGCGTCGTCCAAGGTCTCCACACGCAGGCGGACGTTAACGAACTGGTTGGGAATCAGCATTTCGGTTTGGTTGTCGAAACGCGCTTTCAGCCGCAGAGTGCCGGTGGTGGCGTCGATCTGGTTGTCCAGGCTCTCCAGCACGCCCTCTCCGAGGAGCACTCGTTCGCCGCGGTCCCAAGCCTGCACAGCCAGCTTCTCGCCTTGGCGAAAGCGCTGCAATACGGGCAACAGGTCTCCCTCGGGCAAGGTGAAGCTGATAGCCATCGGCTGAGTCTGGGTGATCACCACCAGGGGCGTGGCGTCGTTGGCGGCGACCAGGTTGCCCTGGTCGAGCTGGCGCAGGCCCAGACGACCGTCGATGGGTGCTTCTATACGGGTGAAGGCCAGGTTGAGCTTTGCTTCGTTGACGGCGGCGCGATTGGCAGCAAGCGTGCCCTCGTACTGGTTGACCAGCGCGAGCTGGGTATCCAGGGTCTGCTTGGCGATGCTGTCCTCGGCGTACAGGCCGCGGTAGCGATCCAGATCGAGCTGGGCGTTTTTCAGTAACGCCTGGTTTTGCTTCAGCGTGCCTTCTGCCTGCTGCAACGCGACTTGATAGGGCCGCGGATCGATGACGGCCAGCAGATCGCCGGCCTTCACCCGCTGGCCCTCATTGAAATGCAGCTCGACCAGCTCCCCGGCCACGCGGCTACGCACATTGACCGTATTGAGCGGCGTTACCGTGCCCAGCGCTTTGTAATAAACCTCGAACGCCCCTTGGCGAGCGGGCGCGACGCGCACGGGTACCGGCCCGCTGAACGCGCCGAAACCCGGCCGTCCTCCGGGACGCTGAGCCTGCTCCGGCGTGCTGGGCCACAGCCACCAGATCAGCAGCCCAAGCGCTGCAACTATCAGGGAAATGATCAGCCAGCGACGGATCGACGGCGCGGAAGAAGTATGTGCCTCGGACATGAACTGGGTTCGCTTGGAAAGGAGCGTGAACCTTAAGCAGTCCGAGCCCTCTCGCAAAGGGGATTTACTGCATTTTTACGTATCGGAACATCTCCGCAGTAAAAGGAACGGCAGGAACCAAGCTACATCCGGCCAGTCTATTCAGGGTCTGCTGATGTCGTCGGGATTGCGAGCGCACCTGCAGGTCGAACACGGCTGACAGCCGAACGGCTAGCTAAACGTCGGTCGCCGCTCCATTGGAGTTCCAAATAGCATGCAATCGGGCACGGATGCGGTTCGTGCGTAAGGATCAAGGAATGAACGCCTCACTGATAATTCTCGTATTGATCGTCGCCAGTTTCCTCCTCGGGTTTCTTCGAGATCTGTTTATTGCCCAGGCCTTCGGCCTGAGCTGGGAAGCCGACCTTATTTTCGTTGCGTTGATCCTGCCGATGTTCTTCGAGAACTTCTTCGGGCTGGCGCTGCGCGACGCGATGATCCCTTACCTGCAGAAGCTGCGTAGCCAGTCGGAGGCGCTGTTCGCTTCCGTCGCACGCCTGCTCTACTGGCGGGTCATGGCGATCGGTGTGCTCATCAGCGCCCTGGCAATTGCCGCCAGCCAGTGGTTTCTCACAATGCTGGCGCCCGGCTGGACCGAGGCGCAGATTTCCAGCGGTCAGCTGGTTTTCTGCGTGGGCGCATTGCTGGTAGCGGCACAGGCTGTGCTTTATTGCCAAGCTGCGTTACTCAATATGGATAACATCTTCATATTGCCGATGATGCGTACCGTGCTGCTAAACGCTGGCGCAATCATCGGAATTTTGCTGCTCGAACCGACGGGCATGGTGATCTTCATCGGCATGTTGCTGCCGCAACTGGCGCTGATCCTGGTGCAGCACCGACGCATCGGTTATCTGCATGGCTCTAGCGACGCCAGCACACAAGGACACAGCAGCAAGTTCGGCCTGGCCTTCGCTCCTGTACTCTTGGCTGCTGGCGCTCAGCAGGCATGCATTCTGGCCGAACGGATGTTCGCATCGTTTCTCGACGAGGGCAGCATCACGATGCTCTCCTTTTCGTTCCGGATCGTGACTATTCCCTTGACGCTTTATGCCCTGTCGATCTTGGCAATGCTGTTTCCTCAGCTCGCCTCGAGTTGGAATGATGGTGACCATAGCGGCCACGTCGCAATGATCCGCAAAGGATTGCTGGCTACCTTGCTGTTCCTGGTTCCGGCAACCGTGGTGTTGTTTTCTTTCCCCGAAACGGTCGTCTCTGTGCTGCTGGAACGTGGCGCGTTCGGTTCCACACAGACCGCTGCCACCGCTTCGCTGGTGGCCATCTATGCGTTAGGTCTACCGGCCATGGGCCTCGCCCTGCTTTGGGGCCGCGCCCTGCTCGCCCAACATCGGGCCCGAGCATTTTTGTGGGTTACTCTGGTCAGCTCCGCATTGACCGTCGGGCTAGATGCCCTGCTCTATCGCCCCTATGGCGCAGAGGGCTTGGCAATCGCCTTTTCCAGCGGTGCGACCCTGCAAGCCCTGCTCATGGGGGTTTGCGTCTATCGGACATCCCCTCGCGGCTTGGGCGCGCCACTGCTGCTGCGCTGGCTGGCGACGGCGGCAGTGATTGCAACGGCGCTGCATAGCCTGCCTACACCCCAAGGCCTGTGGCAGCTGTGCCTGTATATCGGTTTGGCCTTCGCGGGTTTCGCCGTGGGTGTCGGCTTGCTTGGTGAGCGTGATCTCTTCAAGCCAGGCTACTGGTCGATACGCAAGGTTTGATCACAGACACAAAAAAGCCGCTGTAAGCCAGCGGCTTTTCCGCGTCAAGGCCTCGCCTTCGATCAGCCGCTCATCGCCACCGGCTGCAGTTCGATTGGAAGCATTGGCACGATCGAAGGTGCGGCTACAGATGCATTGGTTTGCTGCAACACGATATCCAGTACGCGGCTAGGCAGGATGTCGACATCGTCATAGGTGATCATCTGGCCGGGCTCGACGGCACGCCTCAGCGTGGTATTGCGTAGCAAGCCGATGGGGACGTGATCAGAATGCTCGGCAAGCTTGATCGCCTCGCCACGGAACCGGAACCCACCAATGCCACGCTCGATCAATTCGCCTGCGCGCATTGGCCGCTTGGCTATTGCCGCGACGCCGAGGGTCGGCGCAACCGAATTGTTCAAGAGCACGCTGCCACCGGCTAGCACCCTGCGCACAGTCTTGCCCACCTCCAACGAGCAAAGGTGGAACGGACGAAGCAGTGTGTAATAAGGGCCAGCGCCAAGCTTGAAATACTCGATCGCCTGCTGCTGGTCAGCATCGTGCCTGCAGACCAGAAACACCCCTCCCGCCGGAAATCCAGATGGAATGATGTAGTCCGCGATGGGCTGCCCCAACCGCTCGGCTAACATGCCAAGCTGGCTTGCGCTTTCATTCAGGCTGGTCGAAGCAATCCCTTCTAGGCCTTGACGTGTAATGGTCGCACCCAGGCCGTTCCCAACCACCACCTGCTCGATCTGTACCTTGGTGCCATCGGTAAACGACGTAGTCTGATCGACGCTGATACCTTGGCGGAGCGCCCAATAAGCCATGTCTTCGGCTGAAGGATTGTGATTCAGATAGCCCTTCATATTGCCGTAGACCAGCGGCTCGAAGCCCATCTGAAGCGCGTCCTCGCGCAGGGCTGCCAGCGAACCAGGCTGATCACCTTCGGCCTCGGTGATAAAACCCTTGGCAGCAAGATAAGAGCCTGTCGTCACCTGCAACTCTGCATTGACCGTCACTACCGGCAAGCCAGCTTCAAAGGCACGCTCGATAACATTGGTGCCATGAAAGACATCACCACTGCACTCGACAATGAGATCCGAGTGATCGATCAGGTCGTCCAAGGAGTTGGTGAGCAGGTCTGGAAGCGGAAAATCATTGACGCTCTGCAGTGAGCGTCGGGTGAGAACCCGAGAGATTTCAATGTCCGGATAATGCTGCTTGATCAGGCGTACAAAACCGCGGGCAATCATTCCTGTGCCGGATACACCGACCTTTTTGCTCTGCGTGTCAGTCATAAACGAATCCATTCTGTAGGCAACACGTTCTGAGACCGCAACTGGCAGAAGGAAATTTTTTGTAACAGTTCACCAGCGCAGCGATACACCTGCAAGCTACTGGGGTGTGGAAATTACAGCCAATTGATGACGATAAACGGCAAAGGGATTGCCGACGGTTCTCCGCCGCCAGAATTTAGAGCGGATACGAAAGCGGCGTCCCAGCCGCTTCCAGGAGCAACGGGTTACTTCAGCGAAGCGATAGCTGCTTGGTAATTGGGCTCGTCAGCGATCTCAGCAACCAGCTCGCTATGCAATACCCTGTCCTGCTCATCGAGTACCACTACCGCACGGGCGGCCACTCCCGCCAAAGGGCCGCTGCTAATGGCGACCCCGTAATCGTTAAGAAACTCCCTGCCTCGCATGGTCGACAGGTTGATGACGTTCGCCAGTCCTTCTGCGCCGCAAAAACGAGCCTGGGCGAACGGCAGATCCGCCGAGATGCACAGGACAACGGTGTTATCCAGTTCACTGGCCTGGGCATTAAACGTGCGTACCGACGTGGCGCAGGTAGGGGTATCGATACTCGGAAAGATATTCAGAACCTTGCGCTTGCCAGCAAACGAAACCAGTTCGACGTCCGACAGATCGGCACCTACCAGACGGAACGGCTTGGCCTGCTCTCCTAACTGCGGAAAATCGCCCGAGACTTGAATCGGATTGCCCTTGAGGGTTACTTGAGACATGTGAACTCCTGATTTTTTATAGTGAATGGCCATGGGACAACCCCACGGCATGAGGGTTATCGGGTTGCCGACGCCAATTGGTCACGCGCGAAGTATTCCTTGGTCAGCTTGATCACCACGGGGCTCAGCAGCAGCAAGGAAATAAGGTTGGGGATCGCCATAAGCCCGTTGAGCGTATCGGCTAGCAGCCAGGCGAACTCTAGTTGGGCGACGGCGCCGAAGGGCACGACCAATACCCAGACGATGCGAAACGGCAGGATGGCTTTGGTACCTACCAGGAACTCCCAGCATCGCTCACCGAAATAGCTCCAGCCCAGAATAGTGGTAAAGGCGAAGACCACTAACGCAAGTGTCAGGATGGCGCCACCAATGCCCGGCATCGCCTGCTCGAACGCAGCTGCCGAAAGCGCCGCGCCGCTCTCGCCACTGCTCCACACGCCCGAGCAGATGATCGCAAGCCCCGTCACCGAGCAAATGATGATGGTGTCTATGAAGGTACCCATCATACCGATGATGCCGGAACGCACCGAGCTGGTAGTCGTACCGGCTGCCTGGGCGATACCTGCGGTTCCGAGGCCCGCCTCGTTGGAGAAGATGCCCCGGGCGACGCCAAAACGGATCGCCGCCATAACCGCTGCACCGGCAAAGCCTCCCGTGGCCGCGATCGGTGTGAAGGCATGGGTGAAGATCAGATCGAAGGCGACGGGAATGGCCTCGACATTCACCGCCAGCACCACAATCCCGGAAATGATGTACGCCACGCACATCAAGGGCACCAGCGCAGCGGCAACCTTGCCAATACGCTTGATACCGCCGAGAACGACCAGCCCTACGACGACCATTGTCACGAGACCTGTGGTCCACAGCGGCACGTCGAAGGTGGACTGCAGCACATGGGCCATGCTGTTGACCTGAACCATGTTGCCGATACCAAATCCGGCCAGGCCGCCGAAGATGGCAAAAGCGCCGCCAAGCCACAACCATTTGCGGCCCAGACCGTTCTTGATGGCATACATAGGACCGCCGACATGCTGGCCGCGGTCGTCCTTCTCCCGGTAGTGCACGGCCAGTACCACTTCGCAGTATTTGGTCGCCATGCCTACCAGGGCGGTACACCACATCCAAAACAAGGCGCCTGGGCCACCGAGAAAGATCGCCGTAGCTACGCCGGCAATATTGCCCGTACCAACGGTCGCGGCGAGACAGGTCATCAACGCCTGAAATGGGCTGATTTCACCCGTCGACGCATCGCCCTTCTCCCGCCCACGCCACATATAGACGAAGCCTGTGCTGAGACGGCGCAACGGCATGAATTTGAGCATAACCATCAATATGAAACCGGTGCCCAGAATGAGCACCAGCATGGGCGGCCCCCAGACAAAGCCGTTAAGGCCGTTTACAAGGTTATGCAGAAATTCCATTCGAAACACTCATCTTGTTGGTTCAGACATCCCTGGCGCCGGCAGAACCGGTTCACAGCCTGCGAGTACCGCACAGATGTCTATCGCCTGACGAAATCGATCAAGAGCGTACCCTGGTCGCAGAGCAGCTCAAGGGTGACAAAAGTAATGACCGGCGGATCGTACCACCGCTTTAAGTGCACGGCGCAAGGCCGCTTGGAGCTTTGCCGCCGGTGTGCCGAACGGTTGGGTTAAGAGGTCCGGCAGAAGAGCTTGACAGCGGATTTGGTTCATCAAATCTGTGTGCAAGGTAGCGAAGCGCCCAGAAGCCTGTTGCTTCAATGACAATCCAGAGTATCGGCCAATACATAGGCCTGAAACGCCACCTCATCGACCCAGAACTGGATCATCTCATCGAGCCTGCCCTCAGCTTTCCATGTTTGGATCAGCGTTTGGAGCCTACCTTGCAGTGCCTCGTTCTTCGAACCGATTCGCAACACCAGATTTGCATCAGGCAAGGCCGGCAGCAAGGTCTTATAGCGCCGCCACTCGGGAAGCTCGGCCATTTCCGAGAGCAACAGATAGTCGTCGACAACCGCACGGCACTCACCGAGCTTGAGGCCGATCAGTGCATGTGCAGCGCTGGGGTACTCGCGTGGTTGTCCACCGAAGCGCTGCATGATGAGCGATGTGTAGGGACTCGCCGTGGTGATGCAGAAATGTTGCCCCTGCAGCTGTTGCCAAGCGGCGATCCCACCTTCATTGGCAGACAGGGCCGCCGGCATCGCCTGGTAGTAGACGGGGCCGATCTGTCCTGGGCCCAGTTCGAGATCAGCGGATTCAGGATGCTCCGAGAGCTCTACGGTCTTCTTCAGCGATTCGGCCACCGCTTGCAGCAACGCCGGCTCGAAACTGTCAGCCTCGGTGCTGGAAAGCACCCGATATTCGGGCAACGCGGCGCGCAAAGGCTCTGCGCACGCCAGACCGGCCCCTAGCAGAGCCGGCAGCAAGGCGAGAAACGGCAGTGCGCGCATGGCAGCGACCTCAGACGTATTGGTAGCGCAGCATCCGTTGCTTGAATTTTTCCAGTACGACCTGATCGATCAGCGTGGCAAGGATGGCGATGACCAAAATATTCATCATCACCCCCACCATATCTGCGATCTCGCCCGAATACGCCAACGAGCGCCCCAATCCCTGGCCGAAGCCGATCAGCATTTCAGCCGAAATCAAGGCCCGCCATGCATTACCGAACGCCAGCTGAGCGCCGGTGATCAACTCCGGCATAACCGCCGGAAGATAGACACGACGCAGCAACTGCCAACGCGAAGCGCCCATCACCCGCGCTGCCGCAACATGTACGGGCTGCACGCTTTCGGTGGCATTCATCACTGACAAGGCCATCGGGAAGAACGCCGCCAGCGCTACCACAACGATGATCGGCAGATTGCCGAAGCCCATCACGATGAGGAAAAGCGGCACCCAGGCGATCGAAGGGATCGACTGCAGGATGACGATGGCCGAGCGCAGAATTTCGCGAAAGAAAAACAGCACTCCGCCCACCAGCCCGAAGCCGATGCCAAAAATCAGCGCAAAACCATAACCGCTGGCCAGACGGCTCATGCTGCCGTACAGACCCTCACGAAACTCGGGTTCCTGAACTGTGACGATAAGGCGCTCGATCACCGTTGGAATGCCGGGCATCAGGAAAGACGGCAAGCTCCACGCGGCCACCTGCCAGATCAGCAGGATGAACAGGATCGCCAGTGCCACGGCGAGATATTTCTTCGGACCAGTGAGACGACGAGGCTGGCTCATGCCGAGGCGACCTCCGTCTTGATACCCAACAGGCGCAGAATTTCAGTTCGCTCGCTCGCGAAAGCGGTGAGATCGTGGCTCTTTTCGCAATGGGTAAAATTGAACGTTTTCAGCACCCTGGCCGGGCGTGCACTGAACACCAGCACGTGGTCGGCCAGATACAGTGCCTCATCTACGTCATGGGTCACCAGCAGCACGGTGGGCTGGTGTTCCTTGATCAGCTCCAGCAGGACATCCTGCAACGCCATGCGGGTCAAGGCGTCCAGCGCGCCGAAGGGTTCGTCGAGCAGCAGCACCTCGGGCTTTGCAATGAAGGCCCTCGCCAGCGCCGTACGCTGACGCATGCCCCCGGAAACCTGATGCGGATAATAATGTTCGAAACCATCCAGACTCACCCGCGCGAGCCAGGCGGCAGCCTGCTCGAACGCACTGGCCTTGGCCACGCCTTGCAGCTCCAGCGCCATGGCCACGTTGCCTTGCAAGCTCAGCCAGGGATACAGCGCATGTTCCTGAAACACCAGGGTGCGCCGCGGACTGGGTCCGGGAATCTTCTTGCCATCGGCCAGCACACGGCCTGCGGTAGGATTTTCCAACCCTGCCACCAGATGCAGCAGGGTCGATTTTCCACAGCCGGAAGGACCAACCAACGCCACCAACTCGCCCTGGGCGAACTCTGCATTGAACCCCTTGATGACCTCAAGTTGCCCAAACTGCTTATCCACTTCTTCAAATCTGAGCTGCATGAAAAACCTGAAAATACTTCACCGGCGGCAAGCCGGCAGAATGAGGACTGCCCGGCACCTGGCCGGGCAGTGAGAAGGCATTACCCTTAAAGCTCGCGAGCTTGCTGCCAGGACAGATCCAGAATCGCACTGGTATCGAACGGCTTGCCATCGCGGGTCTTCAGCGAACCCAGCTCTTGCAGGATGTCCGCCAGCTCCTGAATCCGAGCGACATCGGCATCGTCCAGCTTCGCCGTGAAGTCCTGGGTCGCGATGGCTTCTTCGATCACCACCTCACGCGGCAACTCGCCACGCTCAAGGGTCTTCAGCGTCGGTTCAGCGATGAAATAGCTGGCGATCAGCTTCGCGGCTTCGGCAGGCTGGTTCTCCAGCAAATCGATGGCTTCACGCTGTGCATCAAGGGACTTCCAAACGGCATCCTTGCGTTTTGCCAAGGTGTCACCCGAAGTGATCACCACCATGCAGGGGAATGGCCAGACTTCACCGATCTCGTAGATCTGCTTGACCGGCGCCACAAGCTGGGCAATGCGGTCATAGGGCTCGAATAGAAACGCAGCATCGACACGCCCGGACACCAGCGACTGCACCGCAACGGCCGGGCTGACTCCCATGATATTTACATCGCTGGGCTGCAAGCCGGCGGCCTTCAGCGTCACGCCACGCAATACCGCATCGGCAGTACTGCCCTCTCGCTGCGAAGCCAAGCTCCGGCCATTGAGTCCGGCAACGTCTTCAATGCCGGTATCGTTACGCACCAGGATCGAGTGATATCCCTGCTGAGCGCCACTCACCACCTTCAGATCGGCACCCTTGGAGGCCCAGGCGACCGCGTTGGTGAAGCCCAGTACGCCGGTATCCAACTGACCGCCGACGATTGCCTTGATCAGGTCAGTGCCGGAACTGAACTCGACCAGCTCCACATCCAATCCGTGTTTTTCATACAGTTTCGCTTCATGGGCGACCATCGCCTGAGCGTCGTCCATCACCCGGATGTAGCCAACCTTGAATTTCTCTTGCGCCTGCGCCACCACGCTCACTAACAACAGAGCGGGAACCAGCCAAAGCCTTGCCTTCATCATCTACCCCACGTGAGCGTTTCGCCGAGACTTATAACCAAAAGAAAGCGGTTTATTCTTTTTGGCTATTTACCAGTACTGGCTTAGAACTTTACACGATCTACTAAGCCGATCGCATCCGTCGCGTGGTCATATATTGTGTGAAAATGGTTATAAGGCAGATGAGATCAAGCTCTTCCCATCACAGGACGATGGTTTTTCTCCCGGCTAACGCATGCGCGAGGGTGCCGCCATCGACAAGATCCAGTTCACCTCCAAGCGGCACACCGTGGGCGATGCGGCTCAGGGTCAGTCCTTTGGGGATGAGCAACTGTGCGATGTAATGAGCTGTGGCCTCACCTTCCACGGTCGGATTCGTGGCCAGGATCACTTCGCTGAATGAGCCTGCTGAGACTCGCGCCAGCAGCTCGGGAATGCCGATAGCTTCCGGCCCTAGACCATCAAGGGGCGACAAATGGCCCTTGAGCACGAAATAGCGACCACGAAAGCCCGTCTGCTCCACCGCGAACACATCCACAGGGCTTTGTACGATACAGAGCAGATTGTCGTCGCGTCGTGGGTCAGCGCACTGCGGGCACAGATCATCCTCGCTCAGCGTGCGGCATTGTCGACAATACCCCACCTCCTCCATGGCACGGTTGAGCGCCTGAGCCAGTCGCAATCCGCCGCTTCGATCACGCTCAAGCATTTGAAGCGCCATACGCTGCGCGGTTTTCTGTCCTACGCCAGGAAGAATTCGCAGCGCATCAATAAGTTGGCGGATCAGGGGACTGAAGCTCATGGATATCTCGTTAAAACCAAAACCAAGCGGGAGGCAAGACAGGACGTGTCAATTGCTGATCCCGAATACTTGCGCCCGCTGTCCAGCTTTGAAGGTCATCAGAACGGCATTTTGAAGCCAGGGGGCAGCTGCATGCCGGCCGTCATGCCAGCCATCTTCTCTTGGCTGTTCGCCTCGATCTTGCGCACTGCATCGTTCACGGCGGCAGCGATCAGGTCTTCCAGAATTTCCTTGTCTTCCTGCATCAGGCTGTCGTCCAGGCTAACGCGTTTCACGTCATGTCGGCCATTCATCACCACACTGACCAGGCCGGCACCGGACTGACCGGTCACCTCGGCATTCGCCAGTTCTTCCTGCATTTTCTGCATTTTTTCTTGCATCTGCTGTGCCTGCTTCATCAGGCCGGCCATGCCACCTTTCATCATGGGAGTCACCTCGTGCTAAATCAGGGTTCGGAATGTTCTACGGGTTCGATGGTGCCTTCGCGAATAACCGCTGCAAACTGCGTCATCAGTTGTTGCACGACCGGGTCGGAGTGGATCGACTGCTCCGCGGCGCGCTGCCGCTCCGCTCTGCGCCGAGCCGCGGCCTGGGCCGGGGTTTCCTGCTGAGGCGCCTGTAGTTCAATAACCAGCTGCAGCTCTCGTTCGTGATATTGGTTGAGTGCGTCGTTAAGACGCCGCTGCTGTGTTGCGTTGAACAGCGCACTCTGCGCTGGATCCAAGTGCATCAACCAGCGATCACCTTCGACTGCAACAAGCGTGCAGTTGGAGGCGATGCTGCCCGTCAACCCGGACAGACCAAGCTTAAGATAGATATCCTGCCACTCGGCCGCCAGGCCGGTGGCAGGCTCAACAGCAGGCTGGGGCTCCACCGCCGTTTCGGGCTGCGACTCGTCGAAAGCATGCAGATAAGCCTCAGCCAGAGTCTCGGCTTCGAAATAGTCCTCGTCGCTCAGCGGCGGCTCGTCTTCCTCGCTGTCATCGACCGGGACCACCGTGGCGGCGGGCTCGCTCCCTTCAGCTATCGCCTCGTCAGAATCCGCCGTCATCGCCTCCTCGATCGCCGGGGCTGGCGTCTCCTCCCACGGCAGATCGATGCGTGGCGCTGCCACCGGTGCCGGTCGAGCTGCCAGCTGCTCGACAACAGCTACCGGTGGTGCCGCGACAGGCTCCTGAACGAAAGGCTGCAGCACAGGCACGGCGGCGACTACAGGCCGGACAACGGATGGGGCCGATGCCTCCGGCCCAAGCTCAGCGGGGGCGGCGGCCACTGGTGCCGCGCTGGAATCAGTCGTGGCCGGGCTGATTCCGAGGGTCTTTAGAGGTGTTCGTGGCGCCTCTGAGCCGTCAGCGGGACGGAATGCGAGCATGCGCAACAGGACCATTTCGAAGCCGCTACGCGGGTCCGGCGCCAGCGGCAGATCCCGCCGGCCGATCAGGCCCATCTGGTAGTAGAACTGCACATCTTCGGCCGGCAGCGCCTGGGCCAGCGCCAGTACCCGATCGCGATCACCCTGACCATTGTCCACCGCCTCAGGCAACGCCTGGGCGATAGCGACTCGGTGCAGAACATTGAGAATTTCAGCCAGCACACCAGCCCAGTCGGGCCCCTGCTCGGCAAGATGCCGAACTGCCTCCAGCAATGCCCGAGCATCGCCTTCCAGCAGCGCCTGCAGAACACCGTAGACCTGACCATGGTCCAGGGTGCCGAGCATGCTGCGCACGTCCTCGGCCAACACCTTTCCTTCGCCGAACGCTATTGCCTGATCAGTCAGGCTCATGGCGTCACGCATCGAGCCGTCAGCGGCGCGCCCCAAAAGCCAGAGCGCATCCTCTTCGAAAGGTACCTTCTCTTCGCCAAGCACATGGCTCAGGTGCTCGACCACCCTTTCCGGCGGCATGTTCTTCAACGAGAACTGCAGGCAGCGCGAGAGAATCGTAACGGGCAGCTTCTGCGGATCGGTGGTGGCCAGCAGGAACTTGACGTGTGGCGGCGGCTCTTCCAGCGTTTTCAGCAGGGCGTTGAATGAGTGCGACGAGAGCATGTGCACTTCGTCTATCAGGTAAACCTTGAAGCGTCCGCGGCTGGGCGCGTACTGCACGTTGTCCAGCAGCTCGCGGGTGTCTTCGACCTTGGTGCGGCTGGCGGCGTCGACTTCGATCAGGTCGACGAAACGACCCTCGTCGATCTCGCGGCATACCGAGCACTGCCCACAAGGGGTGGAGCTGATGCCAGTCTCGCAGTTCAGGCACTTGGCGATGATCCGCGCGATGGTGGTCTTGCCGACGCCGCGGGTACCGGTGAACAGATAGGCGTGGTGCAGGCGTTGGCTGTCCAGCGCATTGATCAGGGCCTTGAGCACGTGCGTCTGTCCGACCATTTCGCGGAACGAGCGCGGACGCCATTTACGGGCTAGAACCTGATAACTCATAACACCATCGCGGGATAAGCAGAGGACGGGTAATGCTAGCGGAGCAGGCCGCAAATTGCATCCGGCCTGTCACTTGCCTTTCAAGGTACAACCCAGCGCCCTAACGATCTGCTCGAGCTGTGCCTGACCAGCCGCGTCTATCTCCAACCCATCTATTTCCCGACGCGGTGGATACTGCTTGCGCAACTGATCGAACCCACCCCGACGCTGATCTTCGTCACCGTTGAGGCTTCGCCGAAAGGCCGCATCATCCCTGCGGGGGTCGTACACCGCCCGGCAAATAGTAGCCAGTGCCTCAGCTGGCATGGCCGAGGCGGTGAAGGACAACCCACGCAGCGGCGTCTCCGGCATCAGTTCGGCCAGGTCGACCATGGGCTCCAGCCCTCTGCTGGCGCAGAACGCCTGGTAGATTTGCGCCGTGCCACGCAGCTTGCCGTCCAGGCTGTAGCCGGCGATATGCGGCGTGGCGATCCAGCAGAGTTCTGCCAGCCCGACATCCACCTGCGGCTCGCCCTCCCAGACGTCCAGTACCGCCTGAAGGTCTGGACGTTGCGCCAGCTGTTCCCTGAGCGCGGCATTGTCCACCACCGCACCGCGGCTGGCGTTGATTAGCCAACTGCCGGGGCGCAACCGTTCGAGACGAGTCTGGTCGAGCAAATGAAAGGTGGCGTTTTCGCCGTCGAGTGTCAGCGGAGTGTGCAGACTGATGACATCGCACTCTTCGATGATCTCGTCGAGACCGACGAACTCACCGGCCTCTCGCGCCTGACGCGGCGGATCGCAGACCCGCACATTCCAGCCAAGCCCACGCAACACCTCCACCAGCCTGCCACCAACCTGCCCAGCTCCAACCACGCCGTAACGGCGGTCAGCCAGTTCGACGCCTTCGCCCTCGGCTAGGGCCAACAGGCTGCCGAGCACGTAATCGACTACCCCTCGGGCATTGCAGCCCGGCGCGCTGGCCCACGAGATGCCGGCTTCTTCGAAATAATCCAGGTCCAGGTGATCAGTACCTATGGTGCAGGTACCGACGAAGCGCACGCGACTGCCCTCGAGCAGTTCACGGTCCACGCGAGTGACCGATCGCACCAGCAGCACTTCGCTCTCGCCCAGGGCAGCTCTATTGATGGTGCGCCCGTGCATACGGCGGATTTTTCCATGCTCTGCGAAGAAGGCTTCGACCAAGGGAATGTTTTCGTCGGCAAGAATGTGCATGCGGGACTCCGTATCTGATTTGGCTATTCTAGACCGCTGCGAGGGCCGATGCGCCTTCCGGCTTCGCTTCGTCGAGCGTAAACTAGGCGCTTCTTGTATACAGTTCGGATTAGCCGGAAATGCCCGCTGAGCTACGACTCAGGAGGGTGCGCAGCGAACTGCGTACCCTCTTTGCCCTTGCCCTGCCAATGATGATCGCCCAACTGGCCAACACCGCCATGGGCTTCGTAGATACCCTGATGTCCGGGCGTGTCAGCCCTCGCGACCTGGCGGCCGTAGCCTTGGGAAACTCGATCTGGGTGCCGGTCTTTCTCCTGACCACCGGCGTCGTTCTCGCCACTACCCCGAACGTCGCCAAACGCTTCGGCGCAGGCCAGCATGGGCAGATCGGGCCGCTGGTGCGCCAAGCCTTGTGGATGGGCTTGGGCGTGGGTTTTCTGGCCGCGGTATTGATGTGGAATGCCGAGCCCGTGCTGCATCTGCTGAACGTCGAGCAGGGGCTGATCGCGCCCAGCATGGCCTATCTGCGCGCCGTGGCCTGCGGGTTCCCGGCAGTGGCGCTGTATCAGGTACTGCGCTGCTACAGCGACGGTCTCGGCCACACTCGCCCAAGCATGGTGATCGGCGTAATCGGCCTGCTGCTGAACATCCCGCTTAATTACATCTTCATCTACGGCAAACTCGGTGTCCCGGCCATGGGCGGCGTCGGCTGCGGCTGGGCAACCTCGTTGGTCATGCTGTTCATGTTCCTGGCCATGCTGTTCTGGGTACGCCGCGCCGAGTATTACCAGGCCAGCCAGCTGTTCGAACGTTTCGATTGGCCCGTATGGCCGGAGCTCAGACGGTTGCTTTCGGTTGGTGTGCCTATCGGTGTCGCGGTGTTCGCAGAAGCGAGCATCTTCTCGGTGATTGCCCTGCTGATTGGCGCGCTCGGCGCAACCGTGGTTGCGGGGCATCAGATCGCACTCAACTTTACCTCGCTGATTTTCATGATCCCGTTGTCGCTGGGCATGGCGATCACCGTGCGTATCGGCCAGGCCCTGGGTCGCGACGCGCCTCGCGATGCCCGTTTCGTGGCGGGTCTGGGCATCGGTGCCGGGCTGCTCTACGCTTGTTTCTCCGCAGGCCTCATGCTGCTGTTCAGCGAGCAGATCGCGCGCATCTACACTACCGACCCAGCGGTTATCCAGGTGGCGGCCGGTTTGTTCTTCTACGCAGCGCTGTTCCAGTTTTCCGATGTGGTGCAGGTCACCGCAGCGGGCGCATTGCGCGGCTACCAGGACACCCGCATGACGATGGTCTTCACGCTTTTCGCTTATTGGGGGATCGGTTTGCCGCTGGGTTACCTGCTGGGCCTTACCGACATCCTGGGCGAAGCCAGTGGGCCGGCCGGGCTCTGGCAAGGCTTGATCGCCGGTTTGAGCTGCGCCGCGATTCTGCTCAGCATCCGTCTGGTCCGTAGCGCCCGAAAGGAAATTCGGCGCTCCCGAGCGGCGGCCTTGCGCAACGCCTGACTTATCGTCAGGCCGACTTCATCGCGCCGTCGGATATAACCGCCAAGGCGGGTTTGCCTGCCCGATGCAACGCCAGCGGCCCCAGCAGCAACAGCACACCCATCAGCGCGAACGCCGCCCACCAGCCGAGCAGCAGCTGATCGCCAATGGCATCGAGCACCATGCCGAACAGCAAGGGGCCCAGAAAGGCCCCGGTGAAACCGGTGCAGGAATACAGCGCCATGGCCGCACCGCGATAGCTGGCCGGCGCGACCTCGATCAGTCCGGCGGTAAGCGAGGCGGAGTCGGCGGTGACCGTTACGCTGTAAAGGCCGATGACCAGCAGCAGCGCCCAGAACGGCAGTGTCGCGCCCAGCCCCAATAAACCTGCCAGCACTGCCGACGCCAGCATCACCGCGATCAGCCAGCGGCGGCGCCCCATCTTCAGCGCCAGCTCATTACCAAGAATGCTCGCGGGCATGCCGATGAGGGTCGCAAGCGTCGCCACCCAAGTCGCCGATAGCCAATGGCTCTGCCCCTGCCAGTCGACTGCGTATGCGAGGAAAGCCACCAACCAGGCGCGGAAGGCGAACAGCTCCAGGTTGTGTACCGCATAGGCCAGGCAGTACGCCAACACAGGGCGATTGAACAGGGGCCCGAGATCCAGCAACCGATGGCGCACGCCGTTCGTCACCGTTTTGGGCGATACGCCGCGCCAGACCATCAGCCAAGCCAGCAATGCACCTGCGCCACTGAGCAATGCTGGCAGTTGCCAGCCGCCGATCCGGTCCAGTTCGCCGGTTAGGATGAACGACAATGCCGTGCCCAGACCGAAGCTCGCCGTGTAGAAGGCTACAGCCCTGGATTGGGCATCGCCCTCGATACGCTCGGTCAGCACTCTGAGGCCCGGCATGTAGGTGCCCGCCATCCCCACTCCGGCTAGCACTCTCCAGAGCAGCGCGGACCAGAAACCCTCGGCCAGAACGAATCCGGCGCCGGCGAGCGCCGTCAACAGCATCGCCCATAGGTAGATGAGCCGGGCGTCGTAGCGATCGGTAAGCCCGGTCAAGATCGGCACGGCCAGCATGTAGCCCAGGAAGAAACCGCCGCCAATCCAGCCCGCTTCGGTATTGCTCAAGCCCCACAGCTCGCGGAACTCGGGCAGCAACGCCGCGAACAGCGCGAAACCGGCCATGCCGAGGGTTTCCGCGCTGCACATCAGCAGCGTCAGGCGGCGCGCATTCACAGCCGCTGTCCATCGAAACCGAGGCTGACACCTGCGGGCAAGGCGCCGGGATTCTCCATCAGCCAGGCATCCAGGTTGTGACCGATATGGGTAAGCACCGTGTGGGCAGGTTTCAGCTCATCGACGATCTGTAGCGCACTGGGAAGATCGTTGTGGTTGCGCGGTTCCGGTTGCGGCGGCGAGGAGCAGTCCAGTACCAGCAGATCCAGCGGATCGTGCGCTAGCCGGTCAGCGCTGGCCTCGGGCACGCCTAGGGTATCGGTGAGGTAGGCCACGCGTTTGCCCGCACCTTCGAACAGATAACCGAAGGTCGGTTTGGAATGCTCGAGCGGCAAGGCGGTCACCGCAAGCTCGCCCAGCTCACGCCGTTCGAACGCAGCGAAAGGTTGGGAAAAATCGAGAACCCCTGGGTGTTTGTAGAGATCAGCCAAGCCTTCGCGATCCGGCGGACCGTGAACAGGAATTCGCAACCCCAATCCCCAGCGCAAGTGCAACAGCCCCTGGGAATGGTCGGCGTGATAATGGGTCAGCACGATGCCGCTGAGACTGTGCGGCGCGAAGCGCTCACAGAGATCGGTGAGGCCAGCGTCGATCAGCCAGCGCTGTTCGCCGCATTCGACCAGCGCGCAGCAGGGCCCCCGGCGGAATTCGGGCTGCGCCCTCGCCCGCTCACACGCGGCGCAGTTGCAGTTGTAAACCGGCACCTGACGCGCATTGCCAG